>Ga0207675_100000016_pt1 | contig 126353 bp, 126 predicted proteins | sample KBSSwiS42_FD_184305 | JGI IMG/M metagenome (GOLD analysis project Ga0207675, IMG submission 184305) | Switchgrass rhizosphere microbial communities from Kellogg Biological Station, Michigan, USA - KBS Switchgrass S4-2 (SPAdes) (version 2) | ecosystem: Host-associated > Plants > Roots >...
TCGGCCGGTTCTCGATCATCGCGAGTCCCGAGATGCACGATTCGATCGGGAAGCTGTGGCCGGTCCACAGCGGAGTCTGTGCGTCCTCGGCAATATAGGCGACTTCGTCGCCCTCACGCCGGATGATCGTGATGCCATCGCAATCGGCGATTTGCCGCGCCGAGGCGCGCAGTGCGGTGACGAGTTCGGGTAGCGAGCAGACGAGCGAAAATCGCGCCAGAGCGTCCATCAGCTGCCTGCGGCGGTCTTGGTCTTCGAAGTGCGACACTCGGCCCCCTAAACGCCCAGGGAATGCGTTCCTTGGGGAATACCCAGCGGAATGAAGCGCGCCCTAGCGAATTTGACGGTAACTGCCACCTTGGGGTTGCTCCGGAGGTCCGCGCGCGGCTGGCACGCACCGCTTTCGCCGCTTAGGATTGCGCCATGGCGCTTATCGACACGCTCCGCGCGCGGTTGCAGACGATCGCGGATCCCGCGCGTGCGGCCGGCATGCAGGCCTATATGAAGTCGGAAATGCCGTATCACGGCGTTGCCGCTGGGCCGTTGCGCGCCTTGTGCAAGCAACTCTTCGCTGGTCTGCGCTTTGCGTCGAGCGCCGCGTGGCAGGCCGAAGTGCTTGCGGTCTGGCGCGGCGCCGACTTTCGCGAGGAGCGCTACGCCGCGATCGAACTGAGTGGCGTGCGCGCGGCGAAGCCATTCCAGCGCATCGACGCGCTCGGCATGTACGAGGAAATGATCGTTTCCGGGGCATGGTGGGACATCGTCGATCCCATCGCGTCGCATCGGCTCGGCACAATCCTGGCCAACGATCGCGGTGCGATGGCAAGCGCCATGCTCGCCTGGGCCGTCGACGACGATATGTGGAAGCGCCGCAGCGCGATTCTTTGCCAGCTCCACGCCAAGCGCGAGACCGATCTCGACTTGCTCTACGCGTGCATCGCGCCGTCGATCGCGTCGAAGCAATTTTTCCTGCGCAAGGCGATCGGCTGGGCGCTCCGCCAATATGCCTGGACCGATGCGGAGGAGGTCGTCCGCTATGTTGCCGAGCATCCCGAGCTGAGCGCCCTCAGCAAGCGCGAGGCGCTCAAGAATGTGGTGGGTGGCGATGGGGTGCGTGGGGCCCGCGATTAGGTACGAAAAAAGAACATTCGTTCCGCTCTTGTTCTATTGGAACAAATGCTGTACACGCTCCGCAGGGCGGTTGAACCCGTGACGGCATTCCTCTAGCGGCATGAGGCTCTGAAATGGCAGCTTCTCTCAAGGTGATCGACGGCAACATGGCAATTTCGACGGACCGGCAGAAGGCGCTCGACGCGGCGCTCGCGCAGATCGATCGGGCATTCGGCAAGGGCTCGGCCATGAAGCTGGGATCGCGCGAGGCGATGGAAGTCGAGGCGATCTCGAGCGGCAGCCTCGGGCTCGATATTGCGCTCGGCATTGGCGGTCTGCCGCGCGGACGCGTCGTCGAGATCTACGGGCCGGAAAGCTCGGGCAAGACCACGCTTGCGCTGCATGCCATCGCCGAGGCGCAGAAACTGGGGGGAACCGCGGCGTTCGTCGACGCGGAGCATGCGCTCGATCCGGTCTATGCCAAGAAGCTCGGCGTCAACATCGACGAGCTGATCGTGTCGCAGCCGGACACCGGCGAGCAGGCGCTCGAGATCACCGACACGCTGGTGCGCTCGAATGCGATCGACGTGCTGGTGGTCGATTCGGTCGCCGCACTGGTGCCGCGCGCCGAAATCGAAGGCGAGATGGGTGACAGCCATGTTGGCCTGCAGGCGCGGCTGATGTCGCAGGCGCTGCGCAAGCTCACCGGCTCGATCAGCCGTTCGCGCTGCATCGTGATCTTCATCAATCAGGTGCGCATGAAGATCGGCGTGATGTACGGTAATCCCGAGACCACGACCGGCGGCAACGCGCTCAAATTCTATGCGTCGGTCCGACTCGACATTCGCCGCACCGGCCAGATCAAGGATCGCGACGATATCGTCGGCAACACCACGCGCGTGAAGGTGGTCAAGAACAAGGTCGCACCGCCGTTCAAGCAGGTCGAATTCGACATCATGTACGGCGAAGGCATTTCGAAGATCGGCGAGATCCTCGATCTGGGCGTCAAGGCCGGGCTGGTCGAAAAGTCGGGCGCCTGGTTCAGCTATGACTCGGTGCGCATCGGTCAGGGGCGTGAGAACGCCAAGACCTTCCTGCGCGAGAATGCCGATCTTGCCGGCCGCCTCGAAGCCGCGATCCGCGGCCGCACTGCCGAAGTCGCCGAAGGGCTGATGACCGGCGGCAGCGAAGCCGAGGACGACGACCTCTAAGTTTCGGCCGTGCCGCGGGCGCCAGCGCGCCCCGGCGGCGGTCGCGGGATTGGTTGATCGCACTTGGCGATTGATCACCCATTGGAAGGCCCGGTGCTTGCCTGCACCGGGCCTTTCCGTGCGCAGGGTTCCGTCGACATCTCGATCTGAGCTATCTCCTGGTCAGCTCAGTCGCAGGAGAGCGCGGATGCCAATCACCGTCCATCACCTCGAAAACAGCCGCTCGCAGCGCATACTCTGGCTGCTCGAAGAACTGCACCTCGACTATGAGGTCCGTCGCTATGCGCGCGACCCCAAGACCATGCTTGCGCCGCCCGACCTCAAGCGCGTCCACCCGCTCGGCAAGTCGCCGCTTCTCGAAGACGATGGCCTGATCGTCGCTGAAACCGGTGCGATCGTCGAATATCTGGTCGCCAAGGCCGACGGCCGGCTCGGTGCGCCCGCGCACCGCGACGATGCGCTGCGCTACCGCCATTTCCTCCACTATGCCGAAGGCTCGTTGATGCCGCCGTTGCTGGTGCTCCTCGTGCTCGCGCGCGTACCGCTGCTCGGCAAGACCGCGCGCAAGCGGTTCCTGCCGATGGCGACGGTCCATCTCGATTATGTCGAGGACCAGCTCAACCAACGACCCTGGTTCGCCGGCGACGACTTCACTGCCGCCGATGTGATGATGAGCTTTCCGCTCGAAGCGGCGCAATCGCGCGTGGATGATGGTGTCGCACGCCCCGCGATGCGGACCTGGTTGGCGCGGATCCATGAACGGCCGGCATATCGGTCCGCGCTCGAACGCGGGGGACCTTATGCCTATGCGTGACGCGCCAAACTCCGAATAAGGCCTATGGCCGGACGGTTTCCCGCAGGAATTGGCCGATGAGATCGGCCGTGATGAAGGGTTCTTCCTCCGGGAAGAAGTGACCGCCGGCGATCGCCTGTCCACGCACGTCGTCGGCCCAGCGCCGCCAAAGCCCGAGCGGCCCGCCGACATTATCGTACCAATGGGCCAGTCCGCCGCGATCGCTCCACAGCGCGAGCAAGGGGCATGCGATCCGCCGACGTGCGTCGAGGTCGGCCTTGTCATGTTCCCGGTCGAGGCCGGCCGCGGCGCGATATTCTTCGCAGATGGCGTGAACGTGTGCGGGATCGCGCAACGCGTCCACATAGGCTTCGCGCACCCAGTCGGGGAAGGTTTCGGGCGCCGAGTCCCATTCGGTCATCGCGTTCTCGATGACAGCTTCCGGCGCTGCGCTCACCAAGGTCTCGGGCAGCGGCGAAGGTTGCGCAAGGAAGGAAAAGGGCCAAAACGCGAGTGTCAGGCGCGCATCGGCGCGGTCCCACACGTCATAGGTAGGGACGACGTCGAGGACGGCCAGTTGCGTGATGATTTCGGCATGGTCGAGAGCCGCGCGATAGGCGACGCGTCCGCCTCGGTCGTGCCCGACCACGGCAAACCGGTCATGCCCGGCTGCGCGCATCGCTTCGACGAGCGTGGCAGCCATCTCGCGCTTGGACATGGCGGCGTGCCGCTGGCTGTCTTCAGGACAGCTGCTCGCGCCATAGCCCGGCAGGTCGGCGACGATGACAGTGAAGTCGTTGGCCAGCAGTGGTGCAACGCCGCGCCACATCAGCCCCGTCTCCGGAAAACCGTGCAGGAGAAGCACGGCGGGACCACTTCCTCCTCGATGCGCGAAGACCGATCCTCGACTGATGTCGATGGAGCCTGAAGCGAAACCTGGGATCGTGCTGTGCTCATTTGCCATCGGCAAACAATGCTTGTTCGGGGCTGCGGCTCCAAGGGCGCCTACAAACCCCCGATGGACTGTCGCCATCGAAAGATCGGTGCCTATGCCTCTCGCCTAAAACACATTCCGCCCGGCACGCACCTCCGCCTTGCTGGTGAACAGCGCGCGCGCGGCGTGCCAGCTGTCGCGCAGCACGATCAGCAGCCGGTCGCCCGCCTCGATGCGCTCGTCGCGGCCCGGACGCGGAATCACGGTGCCGGCGCGCGTGATCTGCACCACGAAGATGTTGCCGGCGCGCCGCTCGGCTTCGTCGATCGTCATTCCGCAAAGCGTCGCGCCGGTCGCGGCTTCGACTTCCTCGAGTTCGAGCCCAAGCGTTTCGAGGTCGCGGCGCGTCTTGGCGAGGTGCGTGTCGGTGGCGATGCCTTCGCTGCGCGGATAGAGGATCATCCGCGCGATCCGCTCGGCGCCGATATGCGTCGGCATCACGACGTGATGCGCGCCGGCGCGCAGCAGCTTGCGTTCGGTGCTCGGGTGCTCGCCGCGCGCAATCACTTCGATACTGGGGCTCAGGTTGCGCGCCGAGAGCGTGATAAACACGTTCGCAGCGTCGTCGGGCAGCACGGTTGCGAGCACCTTAGCGCGCTGGATTCCCGCCGCGATCAGTGTCTCTTCCTCGGTGGCGTCGCCGACGAGGCAAGCGTAGCCCGCGGCGGTCGCTTCGGTGAGCCGCTGATCGCCGCGTTCGATCAGCACGAAATCGATCCCCGCCGCGCTCAGGTCGCGCGCGAGAGTTGCGCCGATCCGCCCATAGCCGCAGATCACGACATGGTTCGTGAGTCGGTCGATCCGGTTCTGCATCCGCGAGGCTCCGAAAATCTGGCGCAGCTGCAGTACGGTGAAGAACTGCACCAGCGCGCTGGTCAAAAGAATCATGCCGGTGCAACCGAGCACCATCAGGCCGACCGTCACGGCGTGGAGATAGGGCGTGTCGACCGGTCGCACTTCGCCATAGCCGACCGTGTAGATGGTCAGCAGGACCATGTAGCTTGCGTCGGTGAAGCTCCAGCCGGCGAGCATATAGCCGAGCGTCGCCAGCATGACGACCGCAACCATGAACACCAGAATCGTGACCAGGTTGCGGATCGGAGATCCGAGGAACCGTTCCGCATCGAATGCCCGCCACATGTGGCGACACTGTCGTGTCGCGCGCTGCCTGTCCAGCCGAGGGAAACAAGCGGGATGTTGTCTCGTTAGGATCCCTGAAGACGATCAATTGGAGCAGCTTGTGCGGAAACCCTTGGCGTTATTGGCGATTGTCGGAGGGTTGGCGCTCGGCGGTGCGGCAGGAGGGCCGGACAAGCCGCCGGTAGACCGCAACGTGCTGCACGTGCAGGTGATTCTCGATCATCTCGGCTTCTCGCCGGGCATTCTCGACGGCCGCCCGGGTCAATCGCTCACCGCCGCGGTCAAGGGGTTTCAGGAGGCGCACGGCCTCGACGTGACCGGCAAGATCGACCAGCCGACCTTGCGAGCGCTCAATCCCTATCGCAGCTGGCGCCCGACCAAGGCGTTGCGCGTGTCCGCGGCAGTTCTCCAGGGACCGTTCGCGCCGGTTCCCAAGGATCCGACCGAACAGTCGAAACTGCCGACGCTTGGCTATGCCTCGCCCGAGGAAAAGCTCGCCGAGATGTTCCACACGACGCCAGAGGTACTCGCGTCGCTCAATCCGGGCGTGAAGCTCGCCCCTGGCGCGCGGCTGGTGTTCCCCAACGCGCTTCCGTCGTCACGCGCCTATCCGCCTGATCTCAAGCCCGAATGGCGTGCGACGCTCAACGATCTCAACGTCACCTCCGACGTGCCGAAGGCCGACCACATCGTTGTCGACCAATCGGACGGCGTGCTGCGCGTGTTCGATGCCGCGAACGCGTTGGTCGCGCAGTTCAGCGCGACGATGGGCAGCGAGCACGATCCCCTCCCGATCGGCACCTGGAAGATCGTCAGCGTCGATACGAACCCGAAGTTTCGCTACAACCCCGACCTGTTCTGGGATGCCAAGCCGAGCGATCGCCAAGTCATGCTACCACCGGGGCCGAATGGGCCGGTCGGCGTGGTGTGGCTTGGTCTCGACAAGCCGCATTACGGCATCCACGGGACGCCCGAACCGCAAACGATCGGCCGGACCGAGAGCCATGGCTGCATCCGCCTCACCAATTGGGACGCGGCACGGCTGGCGCTGATGGTCAGGACCGGCACACCGACGATCTTCCAGGAGTAGAGCCGTGGCGCGGCGCATCACCTTGGCACTGGGGGGATTTGTCGTGCTTTTGCTGGGGGCGTTGGCCTCGATGGTTCATTTCGTACCTGCCGACAGGTCGAATGTGCCGCCTGCAAGTGAGCAGGCGCCACCAGGGGCGGCGGTCGTGACCGACCTTCCGAACCCGTCGCCCGGCGCGTTGATCGTTCCCGTGCTCGGGGTGCAGCGCGCGCAGCTGCACGACACCTGGGGCGAGAGCCGTGGCGGCGGCGCGCGCGAGCACCATGCGCTCGACATCCCCGCGCCGCGCGGCACGCCCGTGCTCGCGGCGGCCGACGGCACGGTGGAGAAAATCTTCGAAAGCGTGCCTGGCGGACACACCCTTTATGTGCGGCTGCGCGGCGGCGATGTGGAACACTATTATGCGCATCTCGATGCCTATGCAGCGGGATTGCAGGAGGGCCAGCAGGTTCGCCAGGGCCAGACGATCGGCACGGTCGGCTCGAGCGGCGACGCCAGCCCCGACGCGCCGCACCTCCATTTCGAAGTCAAGACGATGCAGCCCGGCGATCGCTGGTGGCAGGGCACCAACGTCAATCCCTACCCGCTGCTTGCCGGAAGCCCGTCTGCTCGCTAAAGCGCCGCCTCGCTCTTTCTCAGCTACAGGCACACTCCATGAAGATCAGCGGCGTGGACATCCGTCCCGGCAACATCATCGAATATGAAGGCGGCATCTGGCGCGCCGTGAAAATTCAGCACACCCAGCCCGGCAAGGGCGGTGCCTATATGCAGGTCGAGCTCAAGAACCTGCGCGATGGTCGCAAGAACAATGTCCGTTTCCGTTCGGCCGAGACCGTGGAGCGTGTGCGCCTCGACACCAAGGACTTTCAGTTCCTGTTCGCCGACGGCGACCAGCTGACGTTCATGGACAAGGAAACCTACGACCAGATCAGCCTGCCGCGCGACCTGCTCGGCGACGCTGCCGCCTTCCTCCAGGACGGCATGGACGTAGTGATGGAGCTCTACGACGAAGATCCGATCAACGTGCAGCTTCCCGATACGATCGAAGCAACGATCGTCGAGGCCGACGCCGTGGTGAAGGGCCAGACCGCGTCGTCGAGCTACAAGCCCGCGATCCTCGACAATGGCGTCCGCGTGATGGTGCCGCCGCATATATCGGCGGGCACGCGCATCGTCGTCGATGTGTACAGCCAGGAATATGTCCGGCGCGCGGACTGAGGCGGTGGCGGCGGTTCGCATCCGGCTCGCCGAACCCGGCGACGCCGATGCGGTCGCCGCGCTGTTCGACGGCTATCGCCAGTTCTACGGTCAGGCGTCGGACCTGGGCGGCGCACGGCACTTCATCTGCGAGCGGCTCACCGCCGGCGATTCGACCGTGCTGCTTGCCGAGGCCGATGGCGAAGCGATCGGCTTCGCGCAACTCTACCCGAGCTTCACGTCGGTCGGGATGGGGCGGATCTGGGTGCTCAACGACTTGTTCGTGGCGCCCGCGCATCGCGGCATGGGCGCGGGCAGGGCGCTGCTCGAAGCAGCGGCCGCGTTCGGGTGCGAGACCGGAGCGCGGCGGCTGACGCTGTCCACGCAAGTCACCAACGCCACCGCGCAAGCCGCCTATGAAGCGGGCGGTTGGGTGCGCGACTGCGAATTCTATGTCTACAACCTCCAGCTGACGAGTTAGTCCCTTGGTAGCCCATTCCGGCCTCATCACTGTCATCGAGCGCGCCTGCCGCAAGGCGGGGCCGCGCCTGCGTCGCGACTTCAACGAGGTCCAGCACCTCCAGGTCTCGCGCAAGGGGCCCGCGGACTTCGTCTCGATGGCCGACAAACGCGCCGAGGAGACGTTGATCGAGGAGCTGCGCAAGGCGCGGCCCGATTGGGGTTTCCTGGTCGAGGAACAGGGCGAGCTTCCGGGCGACCCCGACAAGCCGCGCTGGATCATCGATCCGCTCGACGGGACTTCGAACTTCCTGCACGGCATCCCGCATTTCGCGATCTCGATCGCGGTCGAGGATCCGCGCGGGAGCCAGGGCAAGCCCGAGATCACGCACGGCTATGTCTATCAGCCGATGACCGACGAGAGCTTCTGGGCCGAGAAGGGCCGCGGCGCCTGGCTGCAGGATCAGCGACTGCGCGTGTCGGCGCGGCGCAATCTCGACGAAGCCTTGATCGCGACGGGTATTCCGTTCCTGGGCCACGGCGATTTCGCGCAATGGAGCCGGATCTTCGGCGCGATCGCGCCCGAAGTGGCCGGCATCCGTCGGTTCGGTTCGGCGGCGCTCGATCTCGCCTGGGTCGCAGCCGGGCGCTACGACGGATTCTGGGAAAGCAATCTCCAGCCATGGGACGTTGCGGCAGGCATGCTGTTGGTCAAGGAAGCCGGCGGCTTCGTCACCGATTTCCGCGGCCAGGACCGCCCGATCGAGCGCAACGAGTTCCTCGCTGCGAACGACACGCTGCACTCAAAGCTGCACAAGCTGCTTGCCAACGCGCTGCGCTGACGCACGCGCTATCGAGAGTTAAAACCGATCGGGCCGAATCGCAGGTCAAAGCCCCTCCCCTTCAGGGGAGGGGTTGTGGTGGGGCCTGTCCAAATGGGCGCGCGTCGCAATAAGAAACAAGCCCCACCCCAAACCCCTCCCCTGAAGAGGAGGGGCTTAGGAGCGAAAGCATTCAAGCTTGATCGTGTTCGACGCTAGTGGCGTACCCGCAACTCATCGGGCGGCGATGACAGAACCGCGCGGAACGCTTTCAATAGCGCCGCAACAATCCAGCCAGCTTGCCCTGGATGCGCACCTGGTTCGGCCGATAGCGCTGCGGATCATAGGAGCGGTTGGCCGGATCGAGCCGGACCATCGCGCCTTCGTGGCGGAAATATTTGAGCGTCGCTTCGCTTTCGTCGATCAGCGCCACGACGATCTCGCCGTCGCGCGCGACGTCGGTGCGACGGATCAAAGCATAGTCTCCATCGAGAATACCGGCTTCGACCATCGAGTCGCCCGATACTTCGAGCGCATAATGTTCGCCCGCGCCGAGTAGCGCCGCCGGCACCGGCAGCATCGTCGCACCTTCGAGCGCCTCGATCGGCGTGCCGGCGGCGATGCGTCCGTGCAGCGGAATCTCGACGACGTCGTTCGCCGGCTCGCGCACGCTCGGCGCCGCCTGTGGCTTCGACTTGGGCGCAGCCTTTGTGAGTTCGGGCCGCTCGGGCACGCGCAGCACTTCGAGCGCGCGCGCGCGGTTGGGCAGGCGACGAATGAAATTGCGCTCCTCGAGTGCCGAGATCAGCCGGTGCACGCCCGATTTGGACTTGAGGTCCAGCGCTTCCTTCATTTCCTCGAATGATGGCGAAACGCCGGTTTCCTTGAGTCGATCGGCGATGAAACAGATGAGCTCGTGCTGCTTGCGCGTGAGCATCCTTACCTCCCGTCTAGAACAGACAAGGAACGTTTACGCAATGTTCCAACTATCTGTCAAGCGAGCGGCAGGATTTCCGCCATTTCCCCGATTTGCGCGGGCGGCGCGTGCGGCGCACGCACGATCAGGCAGCCGGCGCGGGACAGGGTGCGCAGCATCGAGCTGTCCTGCAGCGCCGCGGCATAGGCGCGCCCGTCGCGCAGCTCGGCGCGCATATAGTCGGTGCGCTCGCCGTTCGCCGGGAGCGGATCGCCGAGCGGCGCCGAATAGGTTCGCGGCAAGGGGTCCGATGCCCCGCTCAGATGCGCGATCAGCGGGCGCGCGAACAACAGGCAGGTCACGAATACCGACACCGGATTGCCCGGCAGTCCGAGCACGACGGTTTCGCGCATTCGGCCCGCCATCACCGGCTTGCCCGGACGAAGCGCCGTTCGCCAGAAATCGATTGTCGCGCCGGCGGCCTCGAGCGCGGGGCGCACGAGATCATGGTCGCCCACCGAGGCCCCGCCGGTGGTAATCAGCAAATCCGTGTCGCACCCGGCAAAGGCAGCACTGAGCACATCGAGGTCGTCGGGCAAGATGCCGAGATCGACGATCTCGACCGGCAGGTCGGTGAGCAGCGCCGCCAGCATTGCGCGGTTGGTCTCGGGCAGTTGCGCGTCGCCGAGCACGCCGCCCGGCGCCACGAGTTCGTCGCCGGTCGCGACGAGCGCAACGCGGATGGGACGGCGCACGGGCAGCGCGGCATGCCCCGCCGCGCCCGCAAGCGCGAGCCGCGCGGCCGTGATGCGTTCGCCGGCCGCGATCAGCGTGTCGTCCTTGGCGAAGTCGAGCCCGCGTGCGCGGACATTGCGCCCCTCGTGGCTTGGTCCTTCGCCGTCGAGCAGTAGTTGGTCGCCCTCGCGCGCGGCCTCCTCCTGGACGAGCACCGTGTCGGTCCCCGCGGGGAGGGCCGCGCCCGTGAAGATGCGCACGGCCTGGCCGGACTGAAGCACTTCGGGAAACGGACGCCCTGCGGCGCTTTCGCCGACCACGGTCCACGGCCCCGGCATGTCGGTGAATCGAATCGCATAGCCGTCCATCGCCGAGAGATCGGCGGAGGGCTGGGTGCGCCATGCCGTCACCGGCGCCGATGCCCAATGGCCGAGCGCTTTCGCGAGCGGCAATATCTCGGGTTCGACCGGCGTGGCGAGCGCGAGCAGCCGGGCCTGGGCCTCGGCGACGGGGAGGAGCGAAGGATTCATCGGCCACCTTTTAGGCGCCGCCACAGCAAAGGCGAGAGGCGTCTACTCAAGGTCCTGCGCAACGCGTTCCAGCGCCCCGCGCGGATCGTCCTGGAGGATGTCGCCGTGGCTGACGATGATGCGCGCGAGTTCCGGTTCGCGCGCCCAGCGTCGGAAATCGCGGGCGAGCGCGGCCGCGTCCTCGACGAACATGCGTTTGCCGATGCGCGGCATGCGTGGCCGCTTGACGCCGAAGCCGAGCAGCCGCGCCATGATGTGCGCGCCGAGCCCATGCGGGTGGCGGACATTGGCGAGGATGTCGTTGACCACCAGCGTGAGTTGGCCGTCGCGGCGCACCAGCAACGCGGCTTCGCGCTCGCCGACTCCGGCCACGGTCTCGAGTCGGACGTCCGGATCGTCGAGAATGTCGGCTACCGCGTCCACCGGCAGCACGTCTTCGACCGCCTTGCGCGCGCCCGGCGGGCAGAGCACGCGGGCCTCCGGATAGCGACGCTTCCACGCCTTGACGTCGAGGCGGTGTGCGATCCCGGGCACGATCAGGAACGCCGGTGTGCCGAGCGCTTCGAGCGCCCGCATTGCATCGTCGCGCAGTGGTATCGCGCTCCAGATCGCCAGGCGGCCCTTGCGCAGCGCAGCGATCGTCATCCGCCGAGGAAATCGGCCGAGCGGCATCACGATCTCGCCGGCCACCGTGAACAGCCCGGTGGCGACGCGTTCGATCGGGCCGTGCGGGCCGACGATCCATTCTTCGTGGAACTTCGCCATGTTGCCGCCAGCGCCCTTCTTCGAGACACTAAATTGCCGAAACCGGGTTTCGCTCCATTCGGAGTTTACAATCGCGCGCGCTGCCACTAAGCGCCGCCGCCATGTCCGCCGCGATCAAAAAGATTAGCCCGAAGCCGACCCGCATCCGCGGGGCGACGACGGGTGCGCACGGCTTGAACGCCTAAGCGCCCCGGACAGAGCCCCGCCAGGATCGCGGGGCCCTTCAGGAAACGCCCCGCGCCTCCACCAAGAACAGGAGACGCATATGAGTTCGACGCTTCCCCCCAATCCCAATGTCGGCATCGTCGGCGCGACCGGCCTGGTCGGCGAGATGATGCGCGCGATCCTTGCCGAGCGGAATTTCCCGCTGGGCCAGCTTCGGCTGTTCGCCTCCGCGCGCTCGGCCGGCAAGCGCGTCGCGTTCGGCGACCGCGACATCCTGGTCGAGGATGCCTCGACTGCCGATTTTGCCGAGCTCGACATCGTGTTCTTCTCGGCCGGCGGTTCGACTTCGAAGGCGCTCGCGCCCAAGGTCGCCGCGGCGGGCGCGATCGTGATCGACAACAGCAGTGCGTGGCGCAGCGATCCGCTGGTGCCGCTGGTCGTCGCCGAAGTGAATCCGCACGCGCTGCACGACTTGCCCAAGGGCATCGTCGCCAATCCCAATTGCACTACGATGGCGGCAATGCCGGTGCTCAAGCCGCTGCACGAGGCCGCCGGGCTCAAGCGGATCGTCGCCAGCACCTATCAGGCGGTGTCGGGGGGCGGCGTCGAAGGCGTACAAGTGCTCGCCGAGCAGATCGAGGCTGGTGCGGACGGCTGCGCTGGGCTCGCGCGCGACAACGCCGCGGTCGACCTCGGTGAAGTAAAGAAGTGGGCCGTGCCGATCGGGTTCAACGTCGTGCCGCTCAACTATGTGCTCGGCGAAGAGGGCTATACCGAGGAAGAGCTCAAGCTGCGCGACGAGAGCCGCAAGATCCTCGAGATCCCCGAACTCGCCGTGTCGGGCACTTGCGTGCGCGTGCCGGTGTTCACTGGCCATTCGCTCTCGATGAACGTCGAGTTCGAGCGGCCGCTGTCGGTCGAGACTGCGCTCGAGCTGCTGCGTGCGGCGCCCGGCGTGGTGGTGAGCGACGTGCCGAACCCGCTCGAAGCGACCGGGCAGGATCCGGTCTATGTCGGCCGCGTCCGCCGCGATCCGGGCGTCGCCAATGGCCTCGCGCTGTTCGTGGTCGGCGACAATCTGCGCAAGGGTGCGGCGCTCAACGCGGTGCAGGTGGCCGAAGTGCTCCTCCAGCAGCGCGCGGGTGTTGCCGCGCCCACGGAAGTGGCGGCTTAACGGGCCGTTCCGGCAGCACTTTTACCGTCGTCCCCGCGAAAGCGGGGAACCAGAGCAGCAGCCGACGTTGCTGGTGGCTCTGGGCCCCCGCTTTCGCGGGGGTGACGGCAAGAGTTCTGGATAACGTCTACTTCAAATCCGCCTTGGCGATCGTAATGATCTGCCTCGGCGGGGCGTCGGGCGTGAAGCGGAAGGCGGCGACCGACAGCTTGACGCCCGGCTTGACCATGTCCGACGTGCCTGGGCTGACCAGGACGACCTGCAGCTCGGGCTTGACCAGGATCTGGCGGGTACCGGAGCCATAGTTGACAGTAAGCACGCGCCCGCCGTCGCTCTTCACCACGGTATTGACCGTGCCGTTGGTCATGATCAGCTGCCCACTCGCATCCATCGGGCGGTTGACGTTGAACGCAGGCGAGCCGGGCGGATAGACGCGCAGCTCCTGTGAGACGCCGGTGCCGTCGGCCTGCGTCATATTGGCGGTCGCGACATAGCTGCCGGGGGCGATCTGATCGACCGCGACCGGCGCAGTGACGTTGATCGTGCGATTGGGCAGCAGCGCGACCGTTTCCGACTGGCCGTCCGCCTTGGTAATCGTCAGGCTGGAGTCGGTAGCCGCCGTGACGGTGCCTTGCACCGGGCGCGGCGGCCCGGCCTGGGCGAATGCGGCGGCACTGTGGAGCGACAGCACCGAAAGGGCTGCCAGCAGGGCTCGTTTCATCGAAATCTCTCCAATCGTGTTTGCGCGCCTATTGTTGTCTAAAGTCAGAAGGCCGAGGCAGTCAGGGGCGTATCGGCGTGCGTCCATGCCTTGGCCTGGTCGGCACGTGCGCTGCCGCCATCGCGTTTCTGCGCGTCGAGCGCGGCGGCAAGACCGTACAGCGCCCAACCGTTCGCCGGGTTGCGCTTCAGATCCTCGCGATACACGGATTCCGCCTCGGCCGGCTTGCCTGCAGTGAGCAGTGCCGCGCCCAGCAAATGGCGCGTGGGGAAGAACTCGTCGGTTGGCTCGTTGTACGAAAGCCTGTCCTCGATCGCGACCGCTTGGGTCAGCAGCGCCACAGCGCCCGCCGCGTCGCCCTTGGCCTGGGCAATGCGCGCGCGGGCGCGCAGCGCCGCGATCTCGAACAGCGGCTTCGCCATGTTCATGCCGCCTTGATACTCGGCCGGCGCCGCCGCGATCGCCTTGTCCATCGTCGCGGCCGCGGCCTCCGCCTCGACGACCTGGCCCTTGGCGGCCAACGCGATCGCACGGTCGCTCCAATAGCCCACGGTCAGCCCGTGCAGTTTGGGATTGGGCGCCGGCTCGGCGAGCATCGCGTCCCATTGTCCGAAACGGACATAGGCGTCGTAGAGATAGCCGATCGTCCAATCGAGATTGCCCATCGCGAGCAACATCTCGTCGGGCGCCATCGTCCGTGCCTGTTTGAGCGCGGCGATGGTCTCGGCGCGGCGTCCTTCCATTGCCGCCGACGAGGCGAGGAACTGGTAATTGTGCGCCGTGTACATCGGATAATAGTCGAGCGGCCTGGTCTTGGCGTAATAGGCGATGTCGGCCGCGGCGCCGTTGCGATTGGCTTCGGCCGATTCCTCGTAGCGCCCGACCAGCTGCAGGATATGCGCGGGCATGTGCACCATATGGCCGGCGCCGGGCATCATCGCCTTCAGCCGCTCGGCCGACGGCAGCGCCTTCTCGGGATGGCGCGACGCCTCGATCGCGTGGATGTAATAATGGTTGGCGCCCGGATGCAGCTTGTCGCGCGCGATCGCCGCTTCGAGTGCCTGCACGGCATCCATCGTGCCGGGCGCCGGCGTGCCGTCCTGATTCCACAGCTTCCACGGGTTCATGTTCATGATCGCCTCGGCATGCATCACTTGCACGTCGAGGTCGTTCGGGAAGCGCTTCGCAACCGCGCCCATCGCCTTGGCATAGCCGGTGAGCACCGGTCCAGTGTTCGACGGATCGAGCGGCTTGGGCCCAAGGAAACGTTTGTCGAGCGCGGTGATCAGCGCCTGCTCGACCGGCGTAGCGGTGGCGGCATGCGCCTTGGCCTGTTGCAGCGCGTCCCATGCCACTTTGGCGCGGCTCTCGGCCATCATCGGCATGTTGTAATTGGGGCCGAGCGTGAGCGCGACGCCCCAGAAGCAGATCGCGCAGCGCGGATCGAGCTGCGCCGCCTTGGCGAACGAGCGTGTCGCTTCGTCATGGTTGAACGCCCACAACAGCCGCATGCCCTGGTCGAAATAGGCGTGCGCCTGCGCCGAGCGGGTGCTCGCCTTGCGATGGAAGGTGCCGAGCCCGGTGAACAGCTGCGCGCCCTTCGCCCAATCGCCGACGCTGAACAGCGGACCGGGGGCAGGAGCGTCGTGATGGTTCATCCCCGGCATGTCGGGCATCGATTGTTGCGGCGGCGCCGCCGCAACCAGCAATGCCAGCGACGCTGCGACGAATGGGCTGCGAAGAAGCATGAATTCCCTCGATCGGTACGGCGCCGAAATACACGCCGGCAACCCTCGGCTCAATCAGAGCAATTGGCGAAAATAGACGATTCGCTCGGTCTCGGCGAACCCGACGCGTTGATGGAACGCATGGCTGGCATCATTGCCGAGCAGAGCGTCCGAGGCGAATTCGCTGCATCCCTGGGCACGGCCCCATTCGGCGACCGCCGCGATGAGCATCCGCGCGACGCCTTGGCGCCGGTGTGCGGGCTCGACATAGATGCCTTCGAGGAACGCCACAGGTGAGGTTTCGCAGCCGTTGACATAGTCGCGCCGCAGCGATGCTTCGGCAAATCCGATTGGCTCGCCCCAACTGGTGAACGCCAGGAATGCCGGCAGTCTCGGGTTGGTGAGCAGCGCCGGAATGTCGAGTGCAAGCACTTCGAGTGTCTGGTCGGGCCAGAGCGCGTGCCGCATTGCCATCCAGCGTGACGCGTGCTCGGCGGTGGCGCGCGCGATCCGCATGGTCAGTCCGGAGCGGTCCAGTCGCCCGACTTGCCGCCCGACTTGGCGAGCAGCCGGACGTGCTCGATCACCATCGCCTTATCGAGCGCCTTGGCCATGTCGTAGATGGTGAGCAGCGCAACCGACACGGCCGTCATCGCTTCCATTTCGACGCCGGTCTGCGCTTCGGTCGCCGCAATCGCAGTCACGGTCACGCCATTCGCATCGGGCAGCAGGTCGAGCGAAACCTTGGTCAGCGGCAGCGGGTGGCACAAGGGGATCAACTCGCTGGTCTTCTTCGCTGCCATGATCCCGGCGACGCGCGCGACCGCGAGCACGTCGCCCTTCTTGGCGGCACCGCTGGCGATCGCCGTCGCGGCTTCGGCCGACATGACGATCCGGCCGCGCGCAGTAGCCTCGCGCGCCGTGACTCGCTTGCCGGCGACATCGACCATGCGCGCCGCGCCACTTTCGTCGAGATGCGTGAGCCCGGTCATCCGAACAGCAACGCGCGTGTCGCGGCTTCGACGTCGGTCTGCCGCATCAGCGTCTCGCCGACCAGGAAGCAGCGCACGCCGTGCTCGGCCATCGCCACCAGGTCGGCATGGCCAGTGATGCCGCTCTCCGCGACGAAGGTGCAGTCCTTGGGCGCGCGCGCGACAAGTTCATAGGTACGTTCAAAACTGACCGAGAAGTCTTTGAGATTGCGATTGTTCACGCCGATCAGCCGGGACCGCAGTCGCAGCGCGCGCTCGAGCTCCTTGGCATCGTGCGTCTCGACCAGCACGTCCATGCCCTGTTCGACTGCGGCCGCTTCGATCTCGGCCATTGCGCCGTCGTCGAGCGCCGCAACGATGATCAGGATCGCATCGGCACCGATCGCGCGCGCTTCGGCGCACTGCCAGGGGTCGATCATGAAATCCTTGCGGATCACCGGCAGGTCGCATGCCGCGCGTGCCGCGACCAGATAGTCCTCACCGCCCTGGAAATAGGCGGCATCGGTGAGCACCGACAGGCACGCCGCGCCGCCGGCCTCATAGGCACGAGCGTGCGCCGGCGGATCGAAGTCGGGGCGGATCAGGCCTTTCGACGGGCTCGCTTTCTTGATCTCGGCGATCAGCCCGAATCCCGGCGCCTTGGCGTCGAGCGCCGCGCGGAATCCGCGCACCGGCGTCTGGGCGGCGATGCGCGCGGCGAGATCGGCGTCGGACAGCCGCGCCTTGCGCTCGGCGACTTCGCCGCGCTTGGTTTCGAGAATGCGGTCGAGCATCGTGCTCATGAATAGGCGATCCAGCAATCGAGGAGCGCATTGGCAAGCCCATTGTCGAGCATTTCGGCGGCCTCTTCGGCGCCATCGCTCAGCGTATCGGCCTTTCCGGCGACCACCAGCGCCGCGGCGGCATTGAGTACCACGGCGTCACGATAGGCGCCAGGCGCGCCCTGGAGCAGGCGGCGCAAGGCGAGCGCATTGGTCTCGGCGTCACCGCCGCGGATCGCACTCAGCGGGTGGCGCGGCAGTCCCGCGTCTTCGGGTACGATGGTTGGAGTGAGCGCGATGCAGCCGACGCTCACCGCCACTGTCTCGCCTGCGGTCGAAATCTCGTCGAGCCCCTCGGCGCCCGACACCACCAGCGCCGCTTCGGTGCCGAGCTGTCCGAGTGCTTCGGCATAAATCGGTGCATAATCTGGCCGCGCGATTCCGATCAGCTGGCGCCGGACATGCGCCGGGTTGGCGAGCGGGCCCATCAGGTTGAAGATCGTGCGTCGCCCGATCCGCTTGCGCAGCGGCGCGATCCGCTTGAGCGCCGGATGATGATTGGCGGCGAACAAAAAGGCGATGCCTAGATCGTTCAGCGTGGCCTCGGCCTGCGCAGTGGCGCGATCGAGGTCGAGGCCGAGCGCTTCGAGTGTGTCCGCAGCGCCCGATTTGGACGATGCGGCGCGATTGCCGTGCTTGGCCACTGGCACGCCCGCGGCCGCGACCACTAGCGCGACCGCAGTCGACACGTTGAGCGTATGGTGCCCATCGCCACCGGTGCCGCACACGTCGATCGCGCCGGCCGGCGCCGACACCGCCAGCATCCGCGCCCGCAGCGCTTTGGCTGCTTCGGCGATCTCGATGCTGGTTTCGCCTCGGATCGCCAGGTCGATCAGGAACCGCTCGATCGCTTCCTCGGGCACGCGGCCGTCGAGGATGTCAGCGAACGCCTCGGCCGCATTCTCATGGCTGAGCGGCGTCGCTGGGTCGGGGAGAAGCGTGTAGCTGGTCACGGCGCCTCTATCCGGACCGGCAACGGCAATGTCGAGTGGTTCTTGCGCACACCGCCGACTGGGCGATTGTTAGCTTGGCACAGCCCGACCCGGTGACCGAAAAGGGGGGATTGCCAGGGCCGCTCCTCTCAGCGGGACGATATCCCGCCGTCAAACCGCTAAGTCGATTGGGATAGCGGCTCGGTCAACCAGGCCCAGCGGTCCCCGTTTGCCAGCCATCGCAACATTGCCGCTGCCTTAGGCAGCAAGTCCGGGCAGCTCGCGAACTTCGATTCCCGCGATCCGGAGGAAATTCGCCAGCATCGCATGCCCATGCTCGGTGGCGATGCTCTCCGGATGGAACTGCACGCCGTGGATCGGCAGTTCGATATGGCGGAAGCCCATCACCGATCCGTCGTCGGCGGTCGCGTTGACGATCAGCTCTGCGGGAATGTCCTCGACGATCAGCGAGTGATAGCGCGTGCCCGTGAACGGCGAGGGGAGACCCTCGAACAGCCCGGTGCCGTCATGGTGCACCGGCGATGTCTTGCCGTGCATCAGCCCGCCGCGCACGACATGACCGCCGAAATGCTGGCCGATCGACTGATGGCCCAGGCACACGCCGAGCAAAGGCTTGCGCTGCGAGGCGCAGGCCGCCACGAGATCGAGGCTGATCCCGGCTTCGTTCGGCGTGCACGGGCCCGGCGAGATCAGGAACGCCTGCGCATTGCTCGCGACTGCGTCTTGCGCGCTCAGCGCATCGTTGCGCACGACCTTCACTTCGGCGCCCAGCTCCATCAAATAATGGACCAGGTTCCAGGTGAAGCTGTCGTAATTGTCGATGACGAGGATCATCGCGCGGCCTTAGCGTGCCTGACGCTCAGGGGGAAGCGGGGGTCGCCATTAGCTTGGCAAGCTCGGCTTTCCAGAATTGCGGGTAGAAGAAGGTCGAGTGGCCGTGAGTTTCGGTCGATGCGGGAACCAGCACGAAGTGCGCGCGCGGCATGCGTGCAACCTGCTTTTGCGCGAAGCCGAGTTCGGGCGGATTGACGAAATCGTCGCCGGAATTGACCCACAGTACCGGCACCTTGATCTTTTCGAGCGCGCTGGACGCATCATAGTTTCTAGATGAATCAGTCGCATATATCGTGTCGTTCGCATCGAACTGTAGCTGTCGCGCGATTGCGGCCTCGACTGCGGCGTCGCTGGCTTCGCGGGTCGGATAATGCGCCTGAGCCGCGAGCGTATTGAGCCCTGAGATCAGCGACAGGCTCGCCGCGCCGCGCATGCCGGTCAGCGGCGGGCTGGTATAATTGCCGTTGTTCCACGCCGGATCGGCCTTGATCGCATCGATCGACAGCCGCCGCAGCATGCGATTGCGTCCGGCGACCGCGACGGTGTTGCACGCGAACGACGCGAGCCGCCGGGCGAACCCTGGATAGGTCTCGCCCCAGACGAAGCTATGCATGCAACCCATAGAGGTGCCCAGGATCAGTTCGAGCCGATGCACGCCGAGCCGGTCGACGAGCAGCTGGTGCTGCAGCGCGACCATATCGTCATAATCGTAGCGCGGGAACGCCATGCGCAGCCCGTCGCTCGGCTTGCTCGAGCCGCCGTGGCCGACGCTGTCGGGCAGGATCAGATAATAGCGCGCGACGTCGAGCGGCGCGCCGCGCGTGAACAGCTCGTCCGAAAAGGGCGCGCTGAGAAAGGCCGCGCCCGACCCGCCGGTGCCATGAAGCAGCAATATGGCATTATCGATCTCGCCCTGCGCGTCGCGATGCGGCGTGCCGAGCGTACGATAGTGAAGGCGGATATCGAGCGTCTCGCCGGTCCCGAAGCGATAGCCATGCGCCGTGAAATCGCCTTCGGCCGGCTGCCATGGCTGTGCTGCGGATGGCAGCGCGACCAGGAGAGCGACGGCGGCGATCAGAACGCGAAGCATGGCCAGATCCCCTCGGCCGCGAACGCGCGCGGTTCGAGACGACGCTAGCGAGTCCGCAACACCACGACAATCGGTCCGAGCGGAGCGCCATCGTCTGTGCGACCGTTCGCAGGATCCAGCAGTTGCGAGACGGCGCCGTCGAGATAGAGGGCATTGCGGCAGCCCAGCCGGTCCCGGAATAGCCGCGCGAAGCGCCCGAACGAAACCGCTTGGTCGCTGATCACGAACCAAGCTGCGCCATGCGCGTCTACCCCAACGCCGTTACGGAGCTGGAGCGACTCGCCATTGGCGCTGAACGCGGGATGCAGCTCGCCCTTGATCACTAGCATTGGTCCGGATTGGGTCGCGAAGTCGAGACGCGCGAGGCGACGCGCTGCGAAATCGTCGGTCGTGACGACATGCCAGCCGGTGATATCGCCGTAGAATACGCCGTTGGGCTTCAGATGGAAATTGCCGGCGCCGTTGCGCCGATTGAGCGCCTTGGCTTGGCTGCCACGCTCGACATAGAGGCCGATCGGAAGCCCATTGAGGTCGAACATCCCCGCGTTCATCGCAAAGGCGAGGCGCTTTCCGTCCGGATCCGCTCGCCCCGCAGCTGCGCGCAGACTGCGCAGCGGCGTGCCGTCCGCCCCTTTGTCGACCAGGCGGATGTCGTGCTTGCCCGGTTGTGCGGCGCAGACTGTAAAGTGCGATCCCTCGAATAACACAGGCGAGCAGTTCGCGTCGCCAGCGGAGGCCTGGCACGCTGCAAGCTGCCATGCGGCGCTAAGCGCCAAGCCTGTCCGTAGAAACATCGCGAACACGCACTTGCCTTAGCGCGGCCATAGTCGCACGCAACTGCTGTACATGGGGCGACGTTGAATAGGGGAAGCGCGTTGCCCGAGCGGCACGTGCCTGCACGTGGAGTTCGCATGGTTCGCTGGATAATCATCGCCGCGTTCGTTCTGGCCCCTGCTGCCCAGGCGCAGCAGCGCGCGCATGGCAAGGCCGAGGCTCCTGCGGTCGAAAGCACGAAGGGCGAACCGCCCAAGCGTATCCGGAGCGTGCTGCTCTACGGCGACGAGAAATGCCCGACGCCGACGAATCAGGACGAGATCGTGGTGTGCGCAAGGGGCGGCGAATCGCCCTATCGCATCCCCAAGAACCTGCGCGAACTGCCCGAAAGCCCGACCAGCCAGGCCTGGGGCCGGCGCGCCGAGCTGATCGAGGAGGTCAGCCGCGCGGGGCTGCCGAACAGCTGCTCGCCGATAGGCTCAGGTGGACAGACGGGGTGTACGGCCCAATTGCTCCGCCAATGGGCCGCGGAACAGGCCGAAAAGAAGGCTGCTGCAGCGAAGGTACCGTAAGCGACGTCCCGTAAAAGCCATCGTCCCATGCGGGATCGGGCAAGCGTGCGATCAGTTGTTCGTCAGGCGGACCGAAGTCCCAGTCTTCGTTCGAGAACGGCTCGCTAGCCAGATCAGGCAGTATCGACACAGTCCACTCCATTTGCTGTGGCCGGTTCAACGAAGTCGCTCGCAGCAATGTTCCCCTTGTTTTCAATTATTTAAGGTTAAAGTTTCGTAAACGAAACAACTATTTATTGTTTCGCCGGCGGCAGGTCGATGCAGCGCGGCTAAGCTATTGTCCGAATTGCGGTTCGCTCGCGCGCGCGATCGCCTCGCGCGCCGCGGCGAACAGCGCGCCGGATTTTGCTTCGCATTCGCGCTGCTCGTAATCGGCGTTGCTGTCGGCGACGATGCCGGCGCCGGCCTGGACGTGCATCACTCCGTCCTTCACCAACGCGGTGCGCAGCACGATGCAGCTGTCCATCGAACCGTCCGGCGAGAAATAGCCGACGCCACCGGCATAGGGGCCGCGGACTTCGTCCTCGAGCTCGGCGATGATTTCGCACGCGCGGACCTTCGGGGCCCCGCTCACTGTGCCCGCGGGGAAGCCGGCGAACAACGCATCGAGCGCATCGGCGTCGTTGCGGAGCCGCCCGACGACGTTCGAGACGATGTGCATCACATGGCTGTAAAATTCGACCGTGTAGCTCGCAGTCACGCGCACGCTGCCGGTCTCGGCGACGCGGCCGGTGTCGTTGCGCCCGAGATCGAGCAGCATCAGATGCTCGGCGCGTTCCTTCGGATCGGCGAGCAGGCTTTCACGATGGGCTTCGTCCTCGGCGGCGGTGCGGCCGCGTGGGCGCGTACCGGCGATCGGGCGGATCGTCACTTCGCCGTCGCGCACGCGCACCAATATCTCAGGGCTCGAGCCGCTCAGCGTGAAACCCGGCAAGTCGAGATGATAGAGGAACGGCGAAGGATTCACCCGGCGCAGCGCGCGATAGAGCTCGAACGGCGGCAACGGGAACGGTGCCGTGAAGCGCTGCGCGAGCACGACCTGGAAGATGTCGCCCGCGGCGATATATTCCTTGGCACGCGCGACCATGTCGGCATAGCGACCGGGCGCCAGCACCGGCGCCGGAATGATGTCGAGCGGATCGGCGCGCACCGGGCCGGGCAGCAGCGCGCCCGCAAGCCGCGCGGCGGTTGCTTCGATGCGGTCGGCGGCCCGCTCGATCTCGGCGTCGGGTGCGCGGCCCGCTTGCGGCCATACCGGCGCGACGAGGAACAGCGCGTCGCTCAGCCGGTCGAACACCAGCACGATGGTCGGCCGGACGAAAATCATGTCGGGGACGCCGAGCGCGTCGACGCGTGCCCGAGGAAGGCGCTCGACCAATCCCACCGTCTCATAGCCGAAATAGCCGACCAGGCAGGCGAGCGCGCGCGGCAGTTCGGCGGGCACGTCCATTCGACAGCTTTCGACCAGCGCACGCAACGCGGGAAGCGCGGGCGCGTCGCAGGCTGCGAAGCTGTTGCGGTCGGTCAGCCAGTTCGCATTGATTTCCGCGGCATCGCCGGTGGCACGGAACACGAGGTCCGGCGCGAGCCCGATAAGGCTGTGTCGCCCGCGCACCGATCCGCCTTCGACCGATTCGAGCAGGAAATCGCCGCGACCGGGCTCGATCAGCTTGAGCGCAGCCGCGACCGGCGTCTCGGTATCGGCAATCTGGCGCCGCCACAGCAGCGCCGGCCGGCCGGCGGTCAGCGCTTGGCGTGCGGCTTCGCGACCCTCGATCGTCACTCGGTGGCCGATCCGCTCAGTTCATTCTGCAGCTTCTGGATCGCCGACGGATTGCGTGCGATCTTGACCTGCTTGCGGATCGCCAGCAGCAGCTGCTGCTCGAGCTCCTGCTGGGTGACGCGCGCGAGCTGCTGCCGCGACTGCGCGACGATCTGCGGCGTCGCGGCGAAGTTCCCGGGCTGGACGCTTTCGGCATAGACGATCACGAAGCCCGCGCGGTTCGGGGCGTCGAGCATGCGGACCTGCTTGGGCTGCATGCTGAACAGCATCTTTGCCGGCGGCGGCACCTGTGGTCCGCCGTTGAGCACTTGGCCGCGCGTCAGATCCAGCCGCGCCGGTGCTTCGGCCTTGACACCCGAGGCCGCGAGCGCGGCTGCGAACGGCGTGCCCCCGCCGATCGCGCGCACGATCTTGGTCGCAGCGTCGCGCGCGGCTTGCAGCTGGCGATCGAGCTGGAGGTCCTTGGTAACCTGATCCTTGATCGCCGCGAGCGGGCGCGGTGCCGCCGCGACGATGCGGTCGAGCTTGACCACTGCGAAGCTGTTGTCCGGGCCGAGCTGCACGACGGAGGGAACGTCGTCGGCGGCCATTGCGAAAGCAGCCTTGAGCACGGGTGCGAGCTTGGGATCGGCCGGCGTCTTGGGATCGTCCGGATTGGATCCGTTGGCAAGTAGGGCAGGGCTGGTCGTCGGCACGAGCTTGTTGTCCGATACGATCTCGTCGAACGTCGAGGCCGTGGTGCTGCTGTCGATCGACTCCGCCATCTGCATCAGCAGGTCGCTGGTCTTTTTCTGGGTGACCTGCGGCAGCAACTCGGCGCGGGCCTCTTCGAAACTCTTGCCGGGATTGTCGTCGATCGCGTCGACCACAGCGATGTGCCAGCCCAGGCTGGTCTTGATCGGACCGATCACGCCACCCTTTGCCGCACCGAACGCCGCGTCGGCGAGCGCCTGGCTCGTCTGCGTGGCGAGCGCCGGCTTGGTCAGGTCCTTGAGCGTCGCGGCGGAGAGCTTGGCATCGCTCGCGGCCTTGTCGATCGTCGTACCGCTCTTGATCTTGGCGACAATGCTCGCCGCCGTCGCCTGGTCGAGTAGGATCAGCTGGCGCAGCGTTCGCTTCTGGACCGGAGCGTATTTGTCCTTCGCGGCCTTATAGGCTGCCTGGAGTTCGGCGTCGGTGGGCGCTGCCTTCGCCTGGATCTGCTCGGGCGTCACCAGCGCATAGCGTATTACGCGCCGCTCGGGCACGATGTAGCGCAGCTTGTGATCCGCATAATATTGCGCGAGCTGCTGGTCGGTCGGTGCATCTCCCGTCGGCATTGCGGCGGCGGGGATCAGCGTCATCAGTCCCGTGCGATGCTCGAGCATCATCTGCGAATAGGGAATCGCCAGCTGCGCCGGTGCGAATGGACGATCGAGCGGTGCGGCAACGATCCATTTCGCCAGGAACGTGCGTCGAATTTCGTTGCGCAGGGCCGCGTCGGTCATGTTGCGCTGCTGTAGGAGCTCGTCGTAGCGCCTCTGGTCGAACTTGCCGTCGAGCCCGTGAAGCGCCGGGGCGCTTGCGATCTCGCCGTCGATCAGGCGCTTGCCCGCGACGATTCCCGCGGCGTCCGCGAGCTGGCGGACCGCGATGTCGTTTTCGACTCGCTGGATCGTGAGATTGAGGCCGTCCTGCGCAAGGAATTGCTGGATGGTGACGTCCTGGTTGCGCTGCCGCGCTTCCGCCAGCAGCTGCTGTACTTGCGTGCGCACCTGCTCCGCAGTGACATGCTCGCTGCCGACCGTCGAGATATCGTTGCCGCCGAGCGCCGCGCGGCGGTTGAAGTTCAACAGGTCGCCGAGCCCGAACGCCGCCATCAGCACGACGAGGAAGCCCACGGTGACGGGCGTGCCGTAGCGCGAACGAAGAAAGCGCCGGAAGAAACTGAGCATGTTGGGCCGATCGATTGCGAAATGTCGGCGGTCTTTAGGGCCTGTCCTCATGTCCGGCAACGGTCGAGACGGAGCGGATTTTGGCGCAGGGCTAGGCGCGAGGAGGGGGCGATGCTGTGCGCATCGTACCCGACGAGCAACGACGCCATGCGCCAAAAGCCGCCCGCCCCGAAGGGGTCGCGTTCAATGATCAGGTGAAACTGCGCCCCGCGCAGTTTCAGCCATGCCGGGGGCATGGCGACCTGATCATCCCGCTGGTCTTCGTCGCTTGCTTGCGCGTAGCTTCAGCTACGCGTCTGCGCTGCGCTCCTCGCCAGTGGGCTCCTGAACGCGATCTCGGCCATTGCCGGGCATGAGGACAGGCCCTAGCGCCCTCCGCCCTGGCCTTCAAGCATGGTGCCACCGGCGAGGACAGGGGCCTTCGCCAAGGGACTTGGCCTTGGCGCGCGCCGCGCGCTATCGCGACCGAACACGCGATAAGGAGAAAAAGATGCGCCGGAAACTGGTGGCGGGGAACTGGAAGATGCACGGGCTCAGGGCCCAGCTCGGCGAAATCGAGGCGATTGCCGCTGCGACGGCGCAGCATGCGGCTGTAGACGTCGCGCTGTGCGTGCCGTTCACGCTGATCGGGCCCGCCGTAGCGCTCGCGACGCGCCTGCCGATCGGCGCCCAGGACGTGCACGAGGACGACCAGGGCGCACACACCGGCTGCGTCTCGGCGCCGATGCTCGTCGAAGCCGGCGCCGCGCTCACCATCGTCGGGCATAGCGAGCGCCGCGCCGACCAGCATGAGACCGACGCGCAAGTGAAGGCCAAGGCCGAAGCCGGCCGCCGCGCCGGGCTCGACGTGATCCTGTGCATCGGCGAGACGCTCGACGAGCGCGATGCCGGCCGCGCCGAGGAAATCGTCACCGGCCAGGTCGCGGCCTCGCTGCCTGACGGCGCCGGCGCCGACTGGCTCGCGCTTGCCTATGAGCCGGTATGGGCGATCGGAACCGGACGCACGCCGACGGAGGCCGATGTCGCGGCGATGCACGGCGCGATCCGCGCCAAGCTGCGCGCGCTGGTCGGCGACGAAGCCGATGCGATCCGCATATTGTACGGCGGCTCGGTCAATGCCGGCAACGCCGCAGCGCTGCTCGGCTGCGCCGACGTCGATGGCGCGCTGGTGGGCGGCGCGAGCCTCACGGCGGAGAAGTTCGTCCCGATCGTCGCCGCGGCCGCCGCGCTATGATGGTGCGCACCGCTCAGTGCCGCTGCGGTGCGGTTCGGGCGGAATGCCGTGGTGAGGCCGTGCGCGTCTCGGTCTGCCATTGTCTCGATTGCCAGCGGCGGTCCGGCAGCGCCTTCGCGGCGCAGGCACGCTTTCCGGTCGACTGCGTGACGATCACGGGTGAAACGCGCGAATGGACGCGCATTGCCGAATCGGGAAACCGCGCCGTGTTCCGGTTCTGCGCGGCCTGCGGTTCGGACATCGCCTATTCGGCCGAAGTCCAGCCCGACCTGATTGCCATACCGCTCGGCACGTTCGCCGATCCCGGATTCACCCCGGCCCCCGAATATTCGGTATTCGAGAAACGCAAGCACGGCTGGGTCGCGATCGTCGGCGATGCGATCGAGCATTTCGATTGATGTCAGCTTTCCGACCGAGTCCCGTCGAGCGTTAGCAGCGCGGTCAGCGCGGCGGTCGCGCTCAGCACTGCGCCGGCGATCGCGGCGATGTGGAAGCTGTGCACCAGTGCAGCGCCGGCGGATGCGATTACCCCGCCCGCAGCGGCAGTCGCGACGAGACCGCCCGCGCGCGACACAGCACTGTTGAACCCCGACGCAGTACCGGCGTGGTGGCTGTCGACCGAAGCCAGGACCGCAGTCGTCAGCGGCGCGGCTGTCCCCGCCATCCCCAAAGCGACGACCAGCATCGCCGGAAACACGCTCACCCAATAGCTCGCGCCGGGTGCGATGCGCGTCATCAGCGCGAAGCCGAGCGCAGTGGTCGCGGGTCCCAACGTTAGCGGCCAGCGCGGTCCGGTCTTTTCAGTCAGCCGGCCCATCCACCGCGACGACAGGCCCATCACCAGCGGGAACGGCAATAAAGCGAAGCCGGCGTGCAGCGCCGAATAGCCGCCGGCTCGGATCAGCACATAGGGAAGCAGCACGAGCAGCCCGCCCAGCGCGCCATAGACGAGAAAGGTGAGCAGCGAGAGGCCGGCGAATGCGCGCGAGCCGAACAGCGCGAGCGGCATCATCGCGGCGTTCCCGAGCCGGCGCTGATGCGTCACGAACAGCAGTGCCAGCAGCGCCGCGGCGCCGAGTCCGATCGCCGGTGCAGCCCCAAGCCGCGCGTGGCTCGACCAGATCGTGAGCGCCCAGCTGGCCGCGCCAAGCGCCAGCGTGGCGAGCAGCGCGCCCAGCCAGTCGAGCGGCTGGCCGCGTTCGGCGCTCTCGGCGGCAAAGCGTGCCGCGATCACCACGGCGAGTGCCGCGAGCGGCACGTTGACGAAGAAGATCGCCGGCCAACCGAACCGGTCGACCAGCCAGCCCCCCAGCGGCGGACCGAATGCCGCCGCGGCGGCACCCGCCGCAGCCCAGGTGCCGACTGCCCGGCCGCGACCGCCACCTGCGAATGCGGCGTTGAGCAACGCGAGGCTGTTCGGCAGCAACACCGCCGCACCCACGCCCTGCACCGCGCGCGCCGCGAGCAACAGCGGTAGCGAGCGCGCGAACCCGCACGCCACCGACGCCAGCGTGAACAGCGCGATTCCGCCGATCAGCAGCTTCTTGCGTCCGAAATGATCGCCCATCGCGCCGCCCATCAGCAGCAGCGCCGACAACGGCAGCATATAGGCGTTGACCGTCCATTGCAGTTCCGCGGGCGATGCGCCGAGCGACGCGCCGATCGCGGGGAGGGCGACGTTGGTGACGGAGCCGTCGATGAACGCGAGCGACGAAGCGAGAATGCACGCAACCAGCGTCCAATTGGGGTGCGCGGCGGTCTCGCCCTCCGAGGTCATGCGCCGTAGCGTGCCTTCAGCACCTTCCACGCCGCACGCAGCCCCAGCGCATCGGCGCCTTTGGGGCGGCCAGGTTTCGCTGCCGGGCGCCAGGCGAAGGTGTCGAAATGCGCCCAGGGCGTGCCTTCGGGAACGAAGCGCTTGAGGAACAGCGCCGCTGTCACAGCGCCGGCGAACCCGCCGTCGGGCGCGTTGACCAGGTCGGCGATGTCCGATTTGAGCATTTCGTCATAACCGTCCCACAGCGGCAGCCGCCACAAAGGATCGGCTTCGCCGGTACCGGCCGCGAGCAGCGCGTCGGCGAGCGCGTCGTCGTTGGCGAACAGCGCCGGCAGGTCGGGCCCCAACGCAACGCGCGCCGCTCCGGTGAGTGTCGCGAAGTCGAGAATCAGCGCGGGCTTGGCTTCGCCCGCTTTGGTCAGCGCGTCGCCCAGGATCAATCGGCCCTCGGCGTCGGTGTTTGTGTTTTCAACCGTGAGGCCTTGACGCGTCTTGAGCACGTCGCCCGGGCGAAAGGCCGCGCCCGACACGGCATTTTCCACTGCCGGGATCAGCAGGTGCAGCCGCACCGGCAGCCGCGCCGCCATCGCCAGCTCGGCGAGCGCCAGCGCATGCGCCGCGCCGCCCATGTCCTTCTTCATCAGCCGCATCGCCGACGACGGCTTGAGGTCGAGCCCGCCACTGTCGAAGCACACGCCCTTGCCGATGATCGCGACGCGCGGATCCTCCGGCCGGCCCCATTCGAGTTCGATCAGCCGCGGCTCGCGCCCCTTGGCGGCTGCCTGGCCGACCGTCTGGATCATCGGATAGCCCTGCGCCAGCGCGTCGCCGCGCGTCACGTTCAGGGTCGCACCATAGGCCTTGGCGAGCTTTTGGGCTTCGGCCTCGAGCTCGGCGGGCCCGAGATCGGCGGCAGCGGTATTCACCAGGTCGCGCACCTTGGCCGTCGCGATCGCCAGCCGCACCGCATCGCCGATCCGCGCCGGCTCGCCGGTGAGCAGCACGCGCGGCCCCTGCGGCTTGTCCTCCTTACGGTAACGCTCGAAGCGATATTGGCCGATCGCCCAGCCGAACAGCGCCGCACCCGGCTCACGGCCTTCGAGGCGGTAGGAGCCTTCCGGCAACGTCTCGCCGAGCTTGGCGAGGCACCAGGGCGACAGCGCCGTGACATCGGCGACGGTCGTCACCACCGACCAGTCCTCGGGCGCATCGCCTGGCAGGATCGCACTGGCGAACGGGGAGGGGGCGTATTTCTGCGCCATGAGCGCAGTGCGGTGCCGCGGCGGCTGCGCGGCGAGCCAGGCATCGTAACCCGCCTTGTCGACGAGTTGAATCGCACGCGCCGGCTGGCCGCGGTCGGGCTGGAGAAGAGCGGAAAAGTCCTGCATGGCTACGATCTAGGGAGCACAAGTGGTGATGGAAAGCGAAGAGCAACTAAAGGAGCAGAGAAGGATCAGGCAGAGCTGGTCGAACGGCGTGAGCTTTGTCCTGGTCTGCGCGGCACTCGCGCTCGGAATCTTCCTGCATCGATACCAGACGGAGGCCTTCGCAGAGGCGGCTGCGTACAGCGCCGGTGGGATCTTGCTCGCGATGCAGGCCTTTTGGGGCAATCGGCGACATCTCTGGTTCTGGGCATTCGCACTCTGCCTCGCGGTCTTTCATCTGCTGTTCGTCCTCGAGATTCCGTGGCCAAGGGATCATTTGATGAACAAGGCAGACACGCTCATCGCTCTCCCGGACATCGCTTTATCCTTCGGAGTAATGGCTCTCGCAGCTCGAATCTTCCGAAGTGAAGGTTCAGCGACCAAATAGCGCCGCCTCAATTCGCCGGCATCACCATGAACTGCTCGATCTTCCCGTCCTTGCCCGGATCGGCATAGGTCACCACGATCAGCTTCCGCCCAGGATAGACGATCGAATAGTTGCGATTGACGAAGCCGCCGCGCAGCCGCGGCCCGCGGATCGGCTCGAAGCTGATCGGCTTGCCGAGCGGCGCCAGGCTGGTGCGATAGTCGGCGACGGCCTGGGCGGTGAAGTAATAATTGCCGTTCGCCGTGAAGCGCGCGCGGTCGATCTGGCCTTTCTGCAGTCCGGCATAGACTTGCCGCGCCAGCTCGGCGCGCGCCCTTTCGACTGCGTCGGAAGCCGGCGGTGCGAGCCTGGGTACGAACATGTCGCGGATCTTCTGCGCGATCGTCGACTGGGCATCGCCAAAATCGGCATTGACCTCGACCACCACGGCGAACTTTTCCGACGGAATGACGGTGTTGTCGGTAAGGAAGCCGACCGCTTCGCCGCCGTGGCTGACGATCTTGATGCCGTTCTGCTCAGCCAGCTGCACGCCGAGGCCATAGTTGCTCGACTTGCCGTCGGCGAGCTTGATCGCGGTTTCCTGTACCGCCCAGTCGTCCGTCAGCATCAGGCTGCGGTTGATCCGCGCGACGTCCCATTTGGCAAGGTCGCTCGCACTCATCGCCAGTTCCCCCGCGGCCCATAGCCACCCGTGCGCCGCCGGCTTTGCCGGGCGCACCGGTCCCAGCGCATAGCGATGATAGCCGGTCGGATAGCCTTTCCCGACTGCCAGGTCCTGATCCATCGCGTCGATGCCCAGCCGCTTGAACACATGGCTGTTCAGATAGTCGAGCAACGTCGTCCCCGACGCCTTTTCGACGATCATTCCCGCGACGACGAAGCCGGTGTTCGAATATTGCCACTGCGTACCCGGCTCGAAGTCGAGCGGCTTCTTCGCCCAGCGGTCGACGATTCCCTGCGGCGTCGTCGGCACCTCCATCGCCGGGAAGCTGTAATCCTGCGGCCAATAGTCCTGAATGCCGGAGGTATGGCTGAGCAGCTGGCGAATGGTGATGCGCTCGCCGCCGGTGATCCCGGGCACCCATTTCGCGACCGTGTCGTCGAGAGTGAGCTTGCCTTCGTCTTCTAGCATCAGGATCGCCGCGGCAGTGAACTGCTTGGAGACCGACGCGATCTGATATTTGGCGTCCTTGCTTGCGACCGGCAGGCCCGGGCCCTGGTGGCCATAGGCCTTGGCGAACGCGATCTCGCCGCCGCGCACGATCGCGACGCTCGCCGACGGCACGCCCGAAGACTTGAGCGCAGCGGCAACGATCGCGTCTACCTTGGCGGATTCGGCGGTAGTCAGCGGCTGCGCGGCGGCCGAACCCGCCGCGAGCAGGCTGGCGGCGAACAACAATGCGGAACGGAACATCGGAACTCCATGGTTTGGAGGAGAATGTTCGTGCTTATTGCAGGTCGCCGCACCTCGCCAAGCCCAGGCCGCCTTCGTCGCGCAAACCGTGTTTTAACCGACCAATGCTAGGGGTGGCGGCATGGACCGGCCCCTTGTCGTTTCGCGAAGCCACTCGGATCACGTGTCGCGCAGCGCACTCGCGCGAGCCGAAGCCGAGCGGTTGCGCAAGGAGGTCGAAAACGCCGCCGACGGCACATTGCAGATGCATGCCGATCGCCTGCGCCAGATCGCCGACCTGCTCGACAGCCTCGCGCGCCGTGAGCGCTCCTCCGCGCGGTCGGATGCGCCGGCACCGGCCACCGACTGGCAGCCGCGCAATCGGGTCGAGCAGGATCTCGCGATGCTGATGATGCGCTCGATCGCGCGAAACGGGAAAAACTGACGAAAACCTCCGGATGGTTACGGAGGCTTAAGGGATAGTCACTAAGCATGCACCGCATGCAGAAGCCCTATTCCGATAGGCAGAATCGCCGATCCGGTGCCGAGCGTCACGCCGCGCTGGCACGCGCCGAAGCTGCACGTATGCGCGAAGCCGTGCAGGGAGCGGCCGCCGACGCGCGCATCCGCGTGACGCACGAGCATTTCCTGTGGCTCGCCGACCTGCTCGATCATCTCGCGCAGCACGGGCCGCAGGGCTGCGACGATCCCGAATGCTTCAGCGCCACGCAGCAGGGTATCCGCTTCTGGGTGCCCGTCGACCATGTCCAACGCGAACTCGCCGAACTCGCGCGGCTCCGCGAGACCGATCGCCGCCGCGTCGACCAGATCCAGCCGCCGCGCCTGGCGCACTGATCAAGCAGGAATTGCCAGCGGAACGCCGTAGAGGTCGTGCTCGTCGGCGTCTTCGATTGCGACGCGGACGATGTCGCCCTGTACGAGATGGCCGGCGTCGCGCAGGAACACTTGGCCGTCGATCTCGGGCGCATCGGCCTGGCTGCGGCCGGTGGCGCCGTCCGCGCCCACTTCGTCGATGATCACATCGAGCGTGCGGCCGATCTTGGCTGCGAGTTTCGCCGCCGAGATCGCCGCGGTCTTCTCCATGATCCGCGCGTAGCGTTCTTCCTTGACGTCATCGGGCACCGGATCGGGCAGCGCGTTGGCGGCCGCGCCTTCGACCGGTTCGAAGCGGAACGCGCCGACGCGGTCGAGTTGCGCCTCGTCGAGCCAGTCGAGCAGATAGTCGAAATCGGCATCGGTCTCGCCGGGAAAGCCGACGACGAAGGTCGAACGGATCGCGATATCCGGACAGATGTTCCGCCAGTCGCGCAGCCGCTCGAGCACCTTGGCTTCGTTCGCCGGGCGACGCATCCGGCGCAGCACTGCGGGAGCCGCATGCTGGAAGGGGATGTCGAGATAGGGGAGCACCAACCCCTCGGCCATCAGCGGGATGACCTGGTCGACATGCGGATAGGGATAGACATAGTGCAGCCGGACCCAGGGCGCGATCTTGCCGAGTTCGCGCGCAAGATCGGTCATGTGCGGCACCACTTCGCGGCCTTTCCACGTCCGCGGCTCCTTGCGGATGTCGACGCCATAGGCCGAAGTATCCTGGCTGATCACCAGCAGTTCCCTCGTGCCCGCTTCGACGAGCTTCTCCGCTTCGCGCAAGATCGCGTCGGGCCGGCGGCTGACGAGGTCGCCGCGCAGGCTCGGGATGATGCAGAAGGCGCAGCGGTGATTGCAGCCCTCGGAGATCTTCAAATAGCTGTAATGCCGCGGCGTCAGCTTGAGGCCCGCTTCGGGCACGAGGTTGAGGAATGCGTTGGGGGGTATCGGGGCGGCGTCGTGCACGGCGCCGACGACTTCCTCATATTGGTGCGCGCCGGTGACGGCGAGCACGTTGGGGAAGCGCGCGCGGATGACTTCGGCTTCCTTGCCCATGCAACCGGTGACGATCACGCGGCCATTCTCGGCGATCGCTTCGCCGATCGCGTCGAGACTCTCTTCCTTGGCGCTGTCGAGGAACCCGCAGGTGTTGACCAGCACGACATCGGCGCCGGCATAGTCGGGCGACAGCGCATAGCCGTCGCTGCGCAGCTTGGTCAGGATGCGCTCGCTGTCGACGAGGTTCTTCGGACAGCCGAGCGACACCATGCCCACGCGGGGCGCCTCGGGGAGTTTGGTTGCCATGATTGCGCCGCGACATAGGCAATCTGGCGCAAAATGCCAGCGCGGGGTCTACCTAGCGTTGCTTCCCCCGCATCCGGCCCCGCGATTTGCCGCGCATCGCCCACAGGCGTATCATGCCGCCATCGCAACGAAGGAGGGGATGATGCACTTCCATTGGCTGGCGATTTTGGTCGCCGCCGTCGCCGGATTCGCGGTGGGCGGTCTCTGGTACGGTCCGTTGTTCGGCAAGGCGTGGATGGCCGCGCGTGGCTTCACGCCCGAGAGCGCCAAGCAGAACGTCAACATGCCGATGATCTTCGGGCTGACCTTCCTGCTCAACCTCGTCGCGGCGTTCATGCTCGACCATCTCTACGCGACCTATGACGCGCCGCTCGGGATGCATTATTCGCTGGTGATCGCGGGGATCATCGGGGTCGGCTTCATCGCGACGTCGATCGGCGTGAACTACCTGTTCTCGCGTATGCCGCGCGCGCTGTTCCTGATCGACGCGGGCTATTGGATCGTGATCTATCTGGTGATGGGCGCGATCTTCGGGTTGCTTCGCTAAGACGCGTCGCTTCCAGGGTCTGAAGCGTCAGCGCAGCGCGACAGACTGCTCCGCGCCGCCATCACCGCGCGTCGTGGCGGTTTCCTGCACCACCAGCCGAGGAAACACGTCCTCGATCGCCCTGGTGTCGGGCAGCACATAGACATAGCCGCCCTTCTTCGCGAACAAGGGACTCACGCGCTTGTAGAAGGCCGCCGGTACGTTGATGCATCCGAACGTGATGCGGTGCTCATCTGGATCGGGCGACAACATCCGTTCGCGCCGCCGTTCCGATTTCGGCGACGTCGCCGGGATCGGGTGCAACCCGACCGACGTGGCATAATCGACCCACAGCACCTTCTGCTTGCCGGCCAGCCCGAACTTGGCGAGGAAGCGCCCCGCCGGCGTCGTCTTCTCCGCCGGGCCGATCTCGGCGAGATTCTTGCTGCCGATGCCGGGCGTGGCATCGTCGCCGACCGCGATGCCCACCAATACCGGCGCGGCGGCAATTGCATTGCCCTTTGCGTCGAACAGGAACACCGTCGCCGCCGGTTTGTCGACAATGGCATAAGGCAGGGCATTATTATCGCCGGATCCAGCGATCCACTCCGCGATGCGCACCGTGTCGGACGATGGTTCGATGTCGCTTGCCGCAGTGTTGCGCGCTGGCACGGCCGCTGCCGGGCGCGCATGCCGAACGCTCGCCACGGCCCGCGCGGGCTGTTTAGCCCAGGCGGGTGCGGCGAGCGCCAGCGATAGTCCGGCCAGTGCGAGCAAGGCCTTGCTCATGCGGTCCGCCGTTCGAAATCAAATGGCCGGGGTGCGGCCGAACCGCGGCGGTACATCAGTTGCGCGGCCTCTTGACGCGCGCGTTTTCCACCGTCGTCACGCGCTGGTCGATGGTATCGACGCGCGAGCTCAGCTGATCGAGGCGCTGCGTATTGGCTTGTGCCTGGCCGGACGCAGCCTGCGCCGCCGCCAGTGCCGCCTTGGCATCGCTCGCTGCCGTATTGGCGACGCGATCGGTGGTCTGCAGCCTCGCGTCGAGCGCATCGACTCGCGCGCTCACCGTGGCAACTTGTTCTCTCACGAACTTCTTGGTCGCGCAGCCGCTCAGGCCAATCGCACCAATCGACATAAGGACAATGGAGGCAGTTTTCGTAAGAGTGGGCATCATCACGGTTCCCCAATGGTTAACGAAGCCGCGCAACCGAGGCCGAGCGCCGAGGTTCCGTCGAGAATGTTGAACCGTGCGGCGGTTCGGACGAATCGAGGGGTCGCGAATCGCTCCGGCGACGAACCGTGCGCTCAACTCGTCGGGCTGCGAAACACGAACCAGGCGCCCGCGGCGATCAGCGCAAAGCCGATCGCGTGGTTGTATGTGACCTTCTGTCCGAGATAGAGCATTGAGAAGCCAGCGAATACCGTCAGGGTGATGACTTCCTGGATCGCCTTGAGCTGCGCGGCCGAATAAACGCTGCTGCCCCAGCGGTTCGCCGGCACCGCCAGGCAATATTCGACGAATGCGATTCCCCAGCTGGCGACGATCACGAGCAGGAGCGGTGCCTGCTTGAACTTGAGATGGCCGTACCAGGCCACCGTCATGAACAGGTTCGATCCGAGCAGCAGCAGGATCGGCAGCAGGCGGGCGGTCATCGTTCAGGGAGCCTCGTCAGCGGGTTGATCGGGTCGCGGCCCTGACGCAGCTCGAAATGCAGTGCGGGGCGGTCGGTGGCGCCGCTGTCGCCCGACAATGCGATCGTCTGGCCTTTCCGCACGGCCTGGCCGCGTTGCACGAGCAGGTCGCCGGCATGACCATAGACGCTGGTCCAGCCATCGCCGTGCTTGAGAATCACCAGTCCGCCGAGCGACTGGATGTCGGATCCGACATAGGCCACGACACCGTCGGCAGAAGCATGCACCGGCGTGCCGAGCGGAAGCGCGATCTCAAGTCCGTCGTTGCGTTCGCCGCTCGCGCCGGGACCAAATCCCTTGAGGATGTGGCCCTGCGCCGGCCAGCTGAAGCCGCCGGCAAGCCGTCGTGGCTCCGCGAGCGCCGTGGTCGGCGGCAGCACGCGCGTCGGAGAGGGCGAAGCTTCCGCGGGTTGGCCACGCTCGGCGAGCGCCGGCTCGCCGCCGGTCAAAATGTCGTCGATGTCGAGCTTGAACGCCGCCGCACGTTCGGCAAGCGTCATCGGTGCGACATCCGGGATCAGCAGGTGCTGGCCGTTGCGCAGCGCATAGGGCGACGGCAAGCCGTTGGCGGTGATGATGCGGCTCCACGGCACGCCATAGGCGCGCGCGATCGCGATGCCGGTCTGGCCCGGGCGGACGACATGATAGCGGCCACCGGGGATGGTGAGCCGCTGGCCGGGCCGGAGCAGATAGGGCGGCGCCAGGCCGTTCGCGCGCGCGATCGCTTCGGCGCCGGCGCCGAAAAGCGTGCCGATGCCGCGCAACGTGTCACCGGCGGCCACGACATGGCTCGCGGCGCGCACCCTCGCGGCATCCGCCACGACCGGCTGGGCTTCCCAAGCCTGCGGCACACGTCGCGGCACGGTGCGCGGTGGCGGCGCCGGACGCCGCACTGGTGCGCGCGGCGCCGGACGCGATGGCGGAGCTCGATTCTGGCGCGGCGGGCTCGGCGCCGCGGGAATGCAGCCGGCGAGGAGACTCGTCGTCAGCAGCATCGCGGCACAGGCGGGAAGGGCGGCAGGCTTCATCGATTCTCGCCCGCGATATCGATGCGTTCGCCGCGCGCAAGGCAAGAAAAAAGGTGGCGGCGTACCCCCGCACGCCGCCACCAGCATTTAAGATCTCAAGGGAGGAATCTCGAGATCCGTCGCCCGCCCCCAGGGTTCAGTGCAAAGTCGCGCTCGGGCTCGGCAGGCTGAGCCAATATTGGCCGCCCAGTCCGGCGCGTTGAAAATCTTCGTGACGCTCGGAGGATTCGAGCAGGTCGTGGAACTCGCCCAGGCTCCGCAGCAGATCGGCCATTCCCGATCTGCGCGCGCGGCGTTCGCGTGTCGGGCGCGGCGCGCGGCGTGGAGTCGGTGCGATCCGCGCCATCCGCGCGAAGACTGCGCCGGCGTCGTCATTGCGACCAAATTCGCCCCAGACGACCTGGAAGCCCTTGGGTGCGCGTGTCCATTCGGCACCCGCGCTTCGGATCAGATCGCAGCCGCAGCAATCACAAGTGGCGAAGTCGAGGCCGTGGGTTTGGGCATGGCTGGTTCCCGCCATGTGTCCGAAGACCGTACAAGTGACCGACATCCTAGCCTCCAATGGCTCGGCGGATTGCGGATGGTCATGACGCGCTCGCAACTCGGCACGATACGCTGCCTGCGGCCGCGCCATGACCTGGTACGCAACAAAACCGAAACTGGTTCCTGCCACCGGTCTACGATCGAGGCTGCACCGGCGGCGATACGCTTGCCTCTCGCTTGCCATCATAACGCCGCAGTGTGTCGTCGCGATGAATGGTTATGTTCTGGCGACGGCCCGTTTGGCTTGGCTCGCAGATAAAGGGTTAACAGCGTTTCGCCGAGTCGGAACAGTCAGGATGCATCCCTACGATTCAGTGCGTTAGGGGCCGCAACGATCCGGGATTCTACCTTGGGCCAACCCCGGGGATCCCTCCATGAAAGCTGTGGACAGTGCGCTCGCGCGCTGGCGAATCCGTCCCGCGGCCACTAGGTTCGCGCGATGGCGCATTCCGGTTTCGTGCCCCTTCGGGTCTTTTCGTCTTACACGATGCTCGAAGGTGCGATCGAGCCCAAGGCGATCGCCAGGCGCGCGCGCGAGCTCGGCTTCCCTGCTGTTGCGGTCACCGATCGCAACGGCCTCTACTGCGCAATGGCCTTCTCGGACGAATGCAAGAAGGCCGGGGTTCAGCCGATCATCGGCACGATGCTCGGCGTCGCGCGGCCGCACCGACCCGAAGGCGCGCCATTGATGATCGACTGGCTGGCGCTCTATGCGCAGGACGCGACCGGCTACGACAATCTCTGCGCGCTGGTGTCGATGGCGCACCTCGATCGGCCGATCGAACTCGACGCGCATGTCCCCTTCGAAGCGCTCGAGGGCCGGACCGACGGGCTGATCGCGCTCACTGCCGGTGCCGAAGGCGCGCTCGCGCGTCTCTATGCCGAAAGCCAGCCCGACGCCGCTCTGGCCTATGTCGCCGCGCTCGAATCCCTGTTCCCCGACCGCCTCTACATCGAAGTCGCGCGCCGGCTCGACGAAGTCGAAGGCAAGGCCGAGCCGCACCTGCTCGATCTCGCTTATGCCCGGAACCTGCCGCTCGTCGCGACCAACCCCAGCCGCTACGCCGACCAGCCGTTCCACGACGCGCATGACGCGATGCTGTGCATCGCCAGCTCGACCTATGTCGCGAGTGAGGAGCGTCCGCGCAGTTCGCCCGACGCGTGGATGAAGCCGGCCACCGCGATGCGCGAGCTGTTCTTCGACTTGCCTGAGGCCATCGCCAACACGCTCGTTGTCGCGCAGCGTTGCGCGGTCGCCGCGCCCAAGCGCAAGCCGATCCTGCCCAGCCTTGCGGGCGACCGCGAAGGCGAGGCGGCGATGCTGCGCCAGCTGTCGCACCAGGGGCTCGAGAAGCGGCTCGAAAAGGCGCACGTCACCGACGAGGAACTGCGCCGGGCCTATGTCGCGCGGCTCGACTTCGAGCTCGACGTCATCATCCAGATGGGGTTCCCGGGCTATTTCCTGATCGTCGCCGACTTCATCCAATGGGCCAAGGCACAGGACATTCCGGTCGGCCCCGGCCGCGGCTCGGGTGCCGGCTCGGTGGTCGCCTGGTCGCTCACCATCACCGATCTCGATCCGCTCAAGCTCGGGCTGCTGTTCGAACGCTTCCTCAACCCCGAGCGCGTCTCGATGCCCGACTTCGACATCGACTTCTGCGAAACCCGGCGCGGCGAAGTGATCCGCTACGTCCAGGAGAAATACGGCCGCGACCATGTCGCGCAGATCATCACCTTCGGAAAGCTCAAGGCGCGCGCTGTGCTCAAGGACACCGGCCGCGTCCTCCAGATGAGCTATGGCCAGGTCGATCGCCTTGCCAAGCTGATCCCCAACCACCCGACCGATCCCTGGACGCTCGAGCGCACGCTCAACGGTATCGTCGAATTCAAGGCCGAATACGACCAGGACAAGGACGTCCGTCGGCTGATCGACCTGGCGATGAAGCTCGAGGGGCTGCCGCGCCACAGCTCGACTCACGCCGCCGGCGTCGTGATCGGCGACCGCCCGCTCGCGCAGCTCGTGCCGCTCTACCGCGATCCGCGCTCGGACATGCCGGTCACCCAGTTCGACATGAAATATGTCGAAGGCGCCGGCCTGGTGAAGTTCGACTTCCTCGGGCTCAAGACGCTGTCGGTGCTCAAAAAGGCAGTCGAGCTGCTCGCGGAGCGCGGCGTGGTGATCGATATCGACACGCTCGAATGGGACGATCCCGCGGTGTTCGAGCTGCTCCAGCGCGGCGACACCGTCGGCGTGTTCCAGGTGGAATCGGAGGGCATGCGCCGCACGCTGTCGGCGGTGAAACCCACCGTGTTCGGCGACATCGTCGCGCTCAATGCGCTGTACCGCCCGGGTCCGATGGACAACATCCCGATGTTCGGCCGCCGCAAGAACGGGCAGGAGGCGATCGAATATCCGCACCCGCTGCTCGCCGGGATCCTCGAGGAGACCTATGGGATCTTCGTCTACCAGGAACAGGTGATGCAGGCGGGACAGATCCTCGCCGGCTATTCGCTCGGAGGTGCCGACCTGCTGCGCCGCGCGATGGGCAAGAAGATTAAGGCCGAGATGGACGCGCAGCGCGCCTTGTTCGTCGAAGGCTGCGCCAGGGTGAACAATATTAGCGCGGCCAAGGCCAACGAGCTGTTCGACTTGATCGACAAATTCGCCGGCTATGGCTTCAATAAGAGCCACGCCGCCGCCTATGCGCTGCTGACGTACCAGACCGCCTGGCTCAAAGCGCATTATCCGCATGAATTCTTCGCCGCGTCGATGTGCTTCGACATCGCGCTCACCGACAAGCTCGCGATATTCGTCGACGATATGAAGCGCTCGGGCATCACTTGCCTGCCGCCCGACGTGAATGCCAGCCTCGCCGATTTCTCGGTCGAGGAAGTCGAGGACGGGTTCGCGGTGCGCTACGCGCTTGCCGCGCTCAAGGGCGTGGGCGAGCGCGCAATGGAATTGCTCGTCGAGGAACGGGCGCGCGGCGGACGGTTTCAGAGCCTCGACGACATTGCGCGGCGCGTCGATCCGCGACTGCTCAACAAGCGCCAGGTCGAGACGCTTGCCGGCTCCGGCGCGTTCGACGCAATCGCGCCCGATCGCGCCGGCGTATTCGCCGCCGCCGAGACGATCCTCGCCGTCGCGCAGCGCACCCAGGACAGCCGCGCCAGCGGGCAGGGCGGACTGTTCGGTGAGGCCGAGCCCGGCGGCAGCGCGATCCAGCTCCCGACCAGCGCGCGCTGGACACTCGCGCAGCGTATCAACGCCGAAAAGGATGCGTTCGGCTTCTATTTCTCGGCGCATCCGCTCGACCGCTACGCGCATCTTGCGCGCAGCCAGAACACGCGCACGCTCGCCGGCCTCGACGAGATCGAAATCCCCGAAGGCGGCCGCGTCGGCGCCTCGGTCGCCGCATTGGTCGAGGACGCGCGCTGGCGCGTCTCCGCGCGCGGCAAGCGCTACATGATGGCGACGATATCCGACATCTCGGGCCAGACCATCGCCAGCTGCTTCGACGAAAGCGTCGCCAAGGACCTCGAAGACACCGCGCGCGCCGGGGGCTGCGCCGTGCTCACGGTCGAACTCGACCGCCGCGCCGGCGAGGAGACCGCGCGGGTGGCGATCCGCCGCGTCCAGCCGTTCGAAACGCTCGCCAACACGGCGCGCATCATGCTCGAACTCGCGGTCGAGGACGAACATGTCATCGCGCCGCTGGCCCGGCTGATCGGCGAGCTGCGCGGCGGTCGCGGCGAAGTCCGCATTCGCGCCCCGCTGCCCGGCGGCGGCGAAGCGAGCATCGTGCTGGGGCGGAATTTCCTGCTCGACGGCGAAGTCATCGCGCGGGTCGAGGCACTGCCGGGCGTGCGCGCGGCGCGGCTCGATCAGGGCGAGCCGCCGCGACTGGCGCTGGTGGGGTAGGGCCGAACACGATCAGGTTTGGACGATTACATTCACGGCCCCGATCAACGGCAATCGAAACAATATTACGTTTGCGGGAATGGGTAATACAATCTATCTCCGGCACATGGATCCACTCGCCGTGCTTCACGCCGCCCGCCGCCTGACTGGCAATCCTCACACCCTTGCACTGATCGGTGCAATATTCCTGCTCGGCGCCGCGCCGCCCGCGCCCAAGGCGCCCGAGTTCGCGCACTGGATCGATGGCGTGGCGGCGAGCGAACCCGAGACGCAGATTCAGATTATCGATGCCGACACCTTCGTTGTCCGCCAGTCGGTCAAGACCAACTTCGAGGCGCCATTCCTCTACCTGCTGTTCGGGCATGACCGCGTGTTGCTGATCGACACCGGGGCAGGGGGACTCAAGGTTCGACCGACGATCGATCGGATCATCGACGAATGGCGGGCAAAGCACGGTGGCCGCGCGCTGCGGCTGGTCGTAGCGCATTCGCACAGCCATGGCGATCATCACGCGGGCGACGACGAGTTCCGCGATCGCGCCGACACCGACCTTCTGGGTCTCGCGCCGCAAGATGTCGCTGGCTATTTTCACATTGCCAGCTGGCCGGACGATATCGCGCACTTCGATCTCGGTGGGCGCGTTCTCGACGTCATTCCGACCCCCGGTCACGAGCCGGCGCACATCATGGTCTATGATGCGCGCACGCAGCTCCTGTTTTCGGGCGACATGCTGTACCCGGGGAGGCTCTATGTGCCGCAGGACAAGTTCGGCGTGTTCCGCGCGAGCGCCGAACGGCTCGCCGCCTTCGCGGCCACCCACCCGATACGCGCACTGCTCGGTGCGCACATCGAGATGACTACGACGCCCGGGCAGGACTATCCGATGAAGGCGGCGACCCACCCTTCGGAGCATCCGCTTCCCCTACCATCCTCGGCAATCGGCGAACTCCAGCAGGCGGTTGCGAAGATGGGTCAGGCACCGACGAACGATCGGCACGCAGACTTCATCGTCTACCCGGTTCCGCCACGACCGGCCTCTTGAGCAGGGTCACCGAGCATCGACTTGAGTTCTTCCCGCATTTCACGACATCGAAATCCAGACTATTAGCATCCGAACGAGCCCGTGATTTCTTGATGGCTCGCGGGCTTGGAACCGCGATCCGGCGCTTGTCATCGCGAGGATCGCAAGGCTACCAATCGCCCTCATGACCGCCCACGCGCGGCCTTCAATATGGCTGATCTGGACTCGTCACGGGAATGAGCAAGCCTACCAAGCCTCCGAGCGAGGAGTCGCTAACGGCGCTGCTCGAAAAGCACGCCTGTCCCGTGCGCTTTCACGAGGTTCGAACCCGGTTTCTCGGGAATATCGCCACACCGGACCCTGAAGCTTCGCCGCTGCAAGCGCTGCACGCGCTATGGGGCGGTGAACTGCCCGTGTTCGACAGCATGGACGAGGCCAATGCGTTGATCGCCGCACTGGTCCACGGGCTCTGGAACGACCTGGCTCGCCATCAGAGGCGTAACCAGCCGTTTCGTCTGACGCGCGTGCCGATGGAACCTACCAATGCAAGTCTCGCCCAAGTCTCGCAGGTCCGCCGCGAAGAACTGGACGGCTTCATCGAGGGATTGTTCAACAGTCACGAGGCTATCGACCTGCCAGAGCGGGCGCACCGTGCGGTCGGCTATCTGCGCGAAATCCGTGGCATGATGGCTGGCCTCTATGATCTGATGGCGGGCAATCCAGACGCCGAGGACCCTGTCGAGCTCGCCGCGACGAGCAAACAGCTGCGCGAACTCACGAGGATCATGGAAACCGAGATGCATGAGGCGGTTCTTTCCTGCACCCGCGCTCGGCGCCAGATGTTGGACAGGACGCACACCGGCCATCTGACCGTCCACTGAAAACAATGTCGTCCGAGCAACACCTGCGCGAAAAACTGCGCAAGATCGAAGCGCTCTATGCCGGAGCCGCGACGCCCGGGGAAAAATCCGCTGCGGGAGCCGCGGCGGAGCGCATTCGGCGCCAGTTCGATGCAGCCAGCGCAAGAGAGCAGGCGGAGGAATTCAAATTCTCGATCTCCGATCCCTGGTCGCGCCAGCTGTTCATCGCCTTGTGCCGACGCTACGGCGTCAAGCCCTATCGCTATCCGCGCATGCACCGGCAAACCGTCATGGTCCGCGCGCCGGCGAGTTTCGTGCACGCGACCTTGTGGCCCGAATTCGAAGCGTTGCGCGGCGCGCTCACGGCCCATCTAGATGACATCACGCAAAGGATCATCCGCGAGGAAGTGCACGAAGCCACCCAGGACGCTGAGGAGATCAGCGGGCCTCGGCAATTGCGTTGAATGCTGCAAGGCTCGCCGCGAACACGTCAGCAACAAGATCCCCGGTGGTGCGTCCTGCGTATTGGGTGCGCGCTTAGCGCGCGCAACAGCCCTGATTCAGCGCGATGGCCGAAAGGTCCGCCGCAGGGTCGACCGGCCGGTTCGCGTCCTTGCGCTCCGAATAGCGGTCCACCAGCTGGCCGGCATGCGGGCGCAGTAGCACCGTGAATCGGACCAGCTCCTCCATCACATCGACGATCCGATCAAAATAGGCGGACGGCTTCATCCGGCCCGCTGCGTCGAATTCATCGACCGCCTTGGCCACGCTCGATTGATTGGGGATGGTGAACATCCGCATCCACCGCCCGAGCAGGCGCAGCGTATTGACGCTGTTGAACGACTGCGACCCGGCGCTCACTTGCATCACTGCGAGCGTTCGTCCCTGGGTCGGGCGCAATCCTTGGTACGCCAGCGGCAGATGGTCGATCTGGGCTTTCATGATGCCGGTGATCTGTCCGTGACGTTCCGGGCTGCACCAGACCTGTCCTTCGGACCAAAGCGAATGTTCGCGCAGCTCGTGCACTGCGGGATGGTCGTCGTTGGCCATCTGGTCGGGGAGGGGGAGGTCGGATGGGTCGAAGATCCGCGTCTCGCATCCGAAAAGCTGCAACAGTCGCGCCGCTTCCTCGACCACCAGACGCGAGTAGGAGCGCTCGCGAAGGCTGCCGTAAAGCAGAAGGATCCGTGGTGGCGGATCGGACGGGCCGAGGCCCAGCGCCGGCGCACGATGCAGGAACTCGGGCCGGAGCGCCGGAAAGTCCGTCGGATCGCTCAGCTGCCGCAGCCGGCTCATTTGGCTTCTCCCGCGACCATCCCCGTGAACAGCAATCGGCTGGCACCATAGGCCAAGATCGCCCCGGCAAACTGCGCAGCAATGAACCCTGGAACCGAACTCGGCGCGATGCCCGCGAAGCTGTTGCTGAGCGAACGCGCCACGGTGATCGCCGGATTGGCGAAGCTCGTCGAGGCAGTGAACCAATAGGCCGCGGTGATATAGAGCGCGACACTGGCCGGCACCCACTGGGGCCTGGCCTTGACCGTGCCGAGGATCGTGAACACCAGCCCGAATGTCGCGACGGCTTCCGCTATCCATTGTCCGGGACTGGAACGAAGCTTTTCCGATATCTGAAGGATCGGCTGATCGAACATCAGATGCGCAAGCCATACTCCAAGGATTCCGCCCACGAGCTGCGCAATTACGTGCGCAAGCGCAGCCCTGTTTCGCATGTCGCCGTTCAAACGGAACACCAGTGTCACCGCAGGATTGAAATGCGCGCCCGAGATCGGCCCCAGCATCGTGATGAGTACGAACAGCATCGCTCCGGTCGCGAGCGTGTTGGCGAGCAGTGCCACGGCGACATTGCCGCCCGACAGGTGCTCGGCCATGATTCCCGATCCGATCACCGTGGCGAACAGCAGGAGGCTGCCGATCGCCTCGGCGAATAGAGCGCGCCTGGGCGGAGTCATGCGGTTGGAACGGGGATGCGATTGCCTGCCGCGTCGACGACACGCGCGCCATCTTCCTTGGCGAACGCGCCCCGTTGCGCTCGGGGCAAGATGTCGAGCACGGCCTCCGAAGGCCGGCAGAGCTTCACGCCGATTGGAGTCACGACCAGCGGGCGATTTATCAGTATCGGATGCGCGATCATCGCATCGATGAGCGCCGCGTCGTCGAGGCTTTCGTCCGCGAGCCCGAGATCCGCATAGGGCGTACCCTTCTGCCGCAGCAGTTCGCGCGGCGTCATTCCGGCGCGCGCGATCAATTGCTCGAGCATCGCTCGCGACGGCGGCGTCTTGAGATACTCGATCACATGCGGTTCGATGCCGGCGTTGCGGATCATCGCGAGCGTGTTGCGCGACGTGCCGCATTCCGGATTGTGATAGATGACCACATCGGTCGGCTCCGCGCCGGCGGCCAGTTCCGTCGCACCTTCGCTGCGGCCGATGGCGTGCAGCTCCGCCTTGAGCGCGGTTGCGTCCATCGTCTCGACAGGCAGCGCGACCAGCCGGCCGATCCGCGCGCTCAGATAGCCATAGGCTCTGAGGAACGCCTCGCGTCTGCCAAGGCCGTCCGCCGACGCCGGGTCCTCAATGCCCCAATGGGCTTTGAGCGGATGGCCAGGCCAGATCGGGCAGATCTCGCCGGCGGCGTTGTCGCAAACCGTCACGACGAGATCGATCCGCGGCGCATTCGGTTCGGCGAATTCGTCCCAGCTCTTGGAGCGGAACGCCGCAGTGTCGTAGCCCAGCGACTGCAGCAGCTCGAGCGCGACCGGGTTGACCTGCCCCCGCGGAAAGCTGCCCGCCGAGAACGCGCGGAAGCGTTCGCCGCCCAGGCGGCTGAGCACGGCTTCGGCAAGCACCGAGCGTGCCGAATTCGCGGTGCACAGGAAGAGGACATGGAAGCGCTCGCTCATGCGCAGCCCGCCGCCCCGCATCGGCTGTCGAGCACGAGCGCTTCGAGTGGGGCGCAGACTTCCGGTGCGCCTCCGCAGCAGTCCTCCAGGAGGTACTGCAGCAGCGCGGCCATATTGGCATATCGCGCGACATAGATGATCGAGCGGCCGTCGCGCCGCTTGTCGATCAGCCCCGCATGGCCGAGAATGTTCAGATTCGACGAAAGGGTGTTGGGCGGCACGTCGAGCCGTCGCGCGATCTCACCGGCAGGGATGCCCTTATGGCCAGCCTGCACCAGCATTCGGAAAACGGTCAGTCGACTTTCATGCGCAAGCGCGGACAGCGCGGCCACGGCGTTTTTTGATTCCATAATTCGACTATAGTGGAAATGTCGCGACACTCAACGGACTCTCGTGCGCATTTGCACGTCACGCGAAGCCCGCTCTCATCGCTCTCCCACGCCGGCGCCCAGGCTGGCCAGCAGATCGTCCAGCTGCTCGAGCTGCTCCGGCATCCCGCCCTCCATCCCGATAAACGCCTCGTCGAGCGCTTCTTTCGTGGGATAAAGTTCGTGGAAGGTGAGGAGCGTCTGTTCGCCGCGTGCCTTGAAGGTCACCGTGGTCAGCGCGCCGTCCTCGCTTTCCTCGTTGGTCCAGACGATCCGCGATTCCGGTACCACTTCGACATATTTACCGAAAAATGCCGAGGCGTTCGCTGCATCCTGTCCGAACGTGATGCGATATTGGCCCCCGGTGCGAACATCCATGTCACAGGGAAGTAGCGGCACGCCCATCGACTTCGGTGCCCACCACCGCTTGAACAACTCGGGCTTGCTCCATGCGTCGAATACGATGCGCGCCGGTGCGTCGAATAGCCGCGTGACGACCAACTCCCGGTCCGACTTCCGTGTCACGATCGTGCGGTTGTCGGTTCCACCGGACTCATTGCATGTCGGGTGCATTGCCATTCTCCTTCTTTGAGTTCCTCGATCACCTTGTCCAACGCGTCGAAGCGGGCGTCCCAAAGCTGGCGATAGGTCTCGATCCATGCCGCCTCTTCCTCCAGGCGGCGAAGACCGAGCCTGCAGGTCCGGACGCGGCCCAACTTCTCCGTCGTGACCAGTCCCGCCCGCTCCAGCACGCTGACGTGCTTCTTCATGCCGGTGAGCCTCATGTGGAACTTCGCGAAGGTCCGTGATCGACGCTTCCGCGCATCCGAGCTGCTCCAAGACGCCGCGTCGCGTGGCGTCGGACAGCGCGGCGAAAGACGCATCGAGCTGGGTACTTATTTGCTGAACCATATGGTTCAGTGAGTAGCGAATGGATCGCCGACAGGCTAGCGCCCGCGGGTTCCGCCAGCACGATGATTGTGACGCGCGATTCGCCGCATCTGTTTTCTGCCCGGCGATTGCCCAGCAGCTATCGTTACGGCTACATACGCATACTGTTTCGGATCGGGGATCAGTCATGCACGACAAGGATGCACTTCTGCGTACGGTTTATCGCGACCGCACGACGGGAAAGTTCGTTCCCAAGGAGGTAGTGGCGGCCAACCCGCACGAAACGGAAATCGAGCGCGTACGGCTACGGCACGAGCGGCCGAGGCCACGGCCGGCGTGGTGATGCCGGGCTTTACGGGTCTTCCTCGCTCCTCCTCCTGACGGGACGAGGATCGGGTTCAAGTTCGAAAGCTGGCGGTCGGGTTGCGCTCGAGCGCCGCGCATGCGGCCGTTCGCGTAGAATGAGAATGCGTCGGTGCGACGAACACGAACCGATCTCCGCGTGACCTCGATAGTGGCGACCTGGAGTGCGGGAATTTACCTCACAACATTTGTGCCGCCAGTCGTTCGAAGCGCGGATGGCCGTGCAGCGGCTTCAGGTCGTTGTCCTGGAGCATCCATTCACGATCGCCTCGCCCCGTCGCGACAGCGCGTTCCAGCAGGTCCAGCGCACGATCGGGCTCTTCGTTTAGCATCGCGGCACAAGCGAGATTGGCGAGGTTTCCATAGTCGTCCGGGCGCAATCGAAGTGCGCGTTCGATGAACGCGTTGCAGTCTGCGGTCCGGCCGAGCAACGCCAGCACGCCGGCACCATGTCCGATCGCGCGCACGTCCTCGGGATTGACGCCAAGGTGCCGCTCGATCACCGGCCAGCATCGCTCGAGCGCGGACCGTTCACCTTCGCGATCGCCGAGCGCCTGATATTCCTGGATGGTATAGACGATGTAGCGATAGTCGTCGGGCGCCAGCTGAAAGGCGCGCTCATATTGTGCGATCGCCTCGCGTTTCCTGCCCTCGAGTACGAGGAAGCGCGCAAAGCGGTAATGGACGTTGGGATCCTGCTCGCCGAGCTCGAGCGCGCGTTCGAACGCCGCGTCCGCGTGCGGCTGATGGTCGAGCCGCAGGACGCCGCCGCGCGCGAGATGCGCCTCGGGCAGGTTCGGCGCGAGTTCGATCGCGCGATCGGCGGCCTCGAGCGCTTCGTCGGCGGCCGCGCGCCAGTCCGCGGGGCGAATGCGCGCCATCTCGGTCAGCACGTCGGCGAGTGCTGCGTGCGCCAAGGCGAACTGGCCGTCGGCCGCGATTGCCTGCCGGAAAAGTTCTGCGGCAGTACGTCGTTCGGACTCGAGCTCGCGACCGACGAGTGCCTTTCCGCGCAAATACAGGTCCAGCGCTGCCGCGTTTCCGGTCCCAACCGACTTCGTTCCGTCCGTAGCGCGCGACAGGAGTTGCACGCCCATCGCTTCGACCACCGAACGGGCGATCTCTTCCTGGACGCCGAAGATGTCGCCGAGCATCGCATCATAGCTTTGCGCCCAGATCGCCTGTCCGTTTCCGGACTGGACCAGTCGCACGGCTACCCGAGCGCGCTCGCCCGCCTTGCGCAAACTCCCTTCGAGCAGCGCCGTAACGCCGAGCAGACGGAGTTGATCGCGATTCAGGCCGACCGCATCACCGATCAGTGTCGGGGATGCGACGCGTACACCGGGGAGCCGCGTAAGGCTCATCAGAAGCTCTTCGGTCAGGCCGTCGCAGAAATAACCCTGGTCCTTTTCCGCACTCAGGTCGCGGAACGGCAGCACGGCAACCGAGGGCGCCAACGGCGGGGGCGACTCCCTGGCGCTCGGCGCGGATCCGCTCACCAACGCCGCCACGCTGGACAGGATATGGTGCCAGCCCGCGCTGGCATCGTCGCCGGACCAGCCCGCGAGCCGAACGCATTGGATCTGATCGAAGGGCATCGGAAGCGGCGTGTCGTCGATACAGAGTTGCACCAGCTTACCGCACTCGCGGCCTCGGTTCGCTTCGGAGCGCACCCATTCCGAACGCGCCGCCGGCGCAGACCAGATCACCAACACGGCCTTCGCCGCGTCGAGTTTTTCGGTGATCACGTCGGTATAGGGGCGATGCGCTGGAATCGCGTCGTCGCGCCAAACGGAATAACCGGCATCGCGAAGCGCCCGGGTCGCTGCGGCCGCGACCTCGGCGGTTTCTCGAGCATAGGAGATGAACACGTCGTCCATCGCACGTTGCACCTTCCGCCGACCTGGCGCCACTGGCCGAGCCGGCCCGAACAGGTTCCGGCATCGCGCTTCTATGCCAAGCGCTGCCGCTTCGGGAAGCGTCCCGTGGTCAGGATACCGACGCGCGCAGACGCGAGGTACCGGCAAACTCCGCTTTTGCCGCCGCCATGTTATGTGTGCCTGCGAGACTTGGCAGCGCAGGGGTCACTTTTGGCGCACGATTTTCTTCATGGAACCGTTCACCAGGCCGGCGACGACCTTCAAGGCGCGGTATGCGCCGATCCCGCGCTGCTTGAACTATGGGAATCGCTCACGCCGCTCGGCCGCAACGAGTTCATTTGTTGGGTCGAAGACGCGAAACAGCCGGCGACCCGCGAACGCCGCATCGCGCGAACCTGCGACGAACTGCGCGAGGGCAAGAAACGCCCCTGCTGTTGGGCAGGCTGTATCCACCGCACGGACAAGGCGCCCAGTCGATGGCAACAGGCGGTGCTGATAGACTCGAAGCGAGGGAAGGGGACGTGAGGCAATTCCGACTGTTTCCGGCATCCGCCGTGCCGTGGCGCGGCTAGGAGCGTCCCGTCCCAAGCGCCTTGGCCATGCGTTGCAGGGCATCCTGCAGCAAAGGCCGCGCGCAACCGATATTGAGGCGGATGAATCCCTCGCCCCCAGGCCCGTAGACTCGGCCGCTGTACAAGTTGACCTTCGCTTCGTTGAGGAAGAACGTCTTCACGTCGCCGACGCGATCATCGATGGGCCGCGCGTCGATCCAGACCAGGAACGAGGCATCCGGCCGCATCGGCCGCAGCCCCGGCAAGGACTCGGCCGCGAAGCGCGTCACCAGGTCAAGGTTGCCGCGTAGATACTCCGTGACCGCGTCCAGCCAGGGTCCGCCCTCCCGATAGGCGGCTTCGAAGCCCAACCGGGAGAAGAAGTTCGGGTTGATCATGAATGAGAAGCGCAGCGTGTCGAACAGCCGCGCCCGCCATTCGGAGTTGGCCACCGAAACGACTGCGCACTGCATGCCGGCGAGGTTGAAGGTCTTGGTCGGAGCGAGGCAAACGAACGACCGCTGTCGTGCGCTCTCGCTGATCGAGGCGAACACGATATGCGGCGCATCGCTCAGGCGGATATCGCAATGGATCTCATCCGAAATCACGATCAGGCCATAGCGCTCGCAGATTTTGTTGAGCGCCGTCAGCTCTTCGAAGGTCCAGGCATAGCCCGACGGATTGTGCGGATTGCACAATATGAACGCCTTCGCGCCGGATCGCGCCAGCGCTTCGAAATTCTCCAGGTCGAGACGGTAGCGGTCGCCGTCGAGTCGGAGCTGATTGATCAGCAGACGCCGCTGGTTGCCGCTGATGACTTCGAAATAGGGGGAATAGACCGGTGTCTGCACGATCACGCCGTCGCCCGGTTCAGTGAAGGTGCGAAGGATCGCCGCGACACAGGGCATGACGCCGGAGCCGGGCAGCAGCGTCTCCAGGCCCGGCGTCCAGTTGTGCCGCTCGGCGAACCAGGCCTGCACCATCTCGAAATGGGCGGGATCGCGCAGCGTGTAGCCATAGACGCCGTGCCGGGCGGCACCCACCAGCCGGTCGATCACCGGCTGCGGGGCGCGAAAGTCCATGTCGGCCGTCCACAGCGACAAGATACCATCGCCCTCGATCGCCGGGGAATATTCGTCCCAGCGATTGGCCCACTTCGCCGATCCATAGGCGCTTCGGTCGTGGATTGCGTCGAATTCGGACGCGACTGGATTCATGCGACGCATTTCCCGGGGCTCGGGCCGATCAGGCGCGCGTGACAACCTCCGCGACCAGGCCGTCCAACATCGCGAATGGCATTGCCCCCGGCCGGCAACGCTGGCTTAAACGCGGTATGCCAAGCCCGCGAAGCCTGCTGATCGTCAATCCCAACACGTCGACGCCGATCACCGAGACGATTGCGGCGCTGGTCCGGGCGCAGTTGGGGGACCGCTTCGCACTGCGAACCGCCACTGCGGAATTCGGCTTTCGCTATATCGCCTCGCGTGCCGGCATTGCGGTGGCGGGCCATGCGGTGCTGGACGCCGTGGCCAAGGCACTGGCGCATGGCGAGCGGCCCGACGCGATCCTGCTGGCGTGTTTCGGCGATCCAGGGTTCGACGCGCTTTCGGAAGCGTGCGACATCCCCGTGGTGGGCTTTGCCGAGGCGGGACTGCGCGCTGCGGCGGCGTTGCCCGGCAGCTTCATCGCCGCCACTCGGGGAGACGTCTGGCGCGAAGTCATCCTGGAACTCGCGCAAAAGCTGGGCGTCGCGGACAATCTTGCGAGCATGGAAACGATCGATCATCTGGCGGACGACCCGATCGCGATCGCCGATTTTCTGGGGGCGCGGGCGCGGGAGGTCGGCGCCAGCCGTGTGCTGATGGGCGGGTCCGGGTTGATCCCAATGCTCGACGCCATCGCCGCTGCCAGCACCTTCCCGGTACTGGACGCTCATCGCGCCGCCATCGATAAGGCCGCCCACGCCGCGGAAACCCCGGCCGGGCCGCGACGACCGGCTCCGGCTCGGGTGCGGGTCGAGGGCGTGTCCAGCGCGCTGGAGCAATTGTTTGCCGGGAGCGGCCTCGCCTTGCCGGTCGCTACGCAGGGCTGAGCCGCGGCATGGGTCACGGAACCACCGCATCTGCCGTCGCGGGTAGCCAGCCAGACGGATGCCTGGCGCGGAAGCGGAAATAGATCCAACTGCCGACGAACAAGGCGGCGACCAGCAGCAGCGCGGGTCGGCCGGCGGCGTGGTCCATCAGCGCCGAGTAGATCATGCCACCGGCCGCGACCAAGGTGATCAGCGGCACCAGCGGATGCAGCGGCGCCCTGAACGGCCCGCCGCTGGCGCCGGTACGTCGGCCGACCAGGACCGCGATCGCCAGCAGCACATACTCCGGGATGTTCTGCATCGAAGTGAAGATCAACAGCGTCCTCTGCCCCACCAGCATCAGGGCAGCGGAGGCGAGACAGACGATGAGCGTTGCCGCCATCGGCGCGTGAGAACCGGCATGGACGTGCGCTAGCAGGCGGCTCACCGGGCCGGGCCAGACGCCGTCGCGGCCGGTAGAGTAATAGAGGCGGCCGAACCCCATGATGCCGACGACAAGGGCATTGAAGATGGCGATCACCAACACGCCGCTGATCACCGCCGTAAGCTTCGGCCCCGCAACCAGGGTCATGTAGGACAATACCGGCGTGTCGGAGCCGAGGATCTGCGGCAGGTCGGGCGCGCTCAATACCACCAGGATGAGCGGCACGGCGATGACCAGGGCACACGATCTGCCGATCCAGGTGACCAGCGATCCGATCCGGCGCGGCGCATCCGTGAGCTCCTCACCGAAATAGAGCGCCCAATGGGCCCCGGAGCAGGTGAAGATGGCGGAGACCACGGCAAGGCCCAGCGTCGCGATGGGAAGTGGCGTGGCTACGCCGTGATCCAGCCAGACCGGATGCGCTAGCGCGCCCCATAGCGACCGAGTGGGATGGGCCAGGGCGATCACGGTCAGAAGCGCCAGTGCGACGACTTCCATCAGCAGGAAGAGGCCAGTGACGACGGCGCCGGTGCGCACGCGCAGCACGGCCACTCCGCAGGCCAACACCAGGCAACCCAGCGCCACCGGAAGCTGCGGCACAGCCGGAAACAGCACGCGGACATAGTCGGCAAAGCCGAGCAAGCCGAAAGCGGTCACGGTGGGCGCCGCGACCATCATCATGGTGATATAGGGAAAGGCCCAGAATGGCCCCAGCAACCCGACCAGACTCGGATAGACGCCGCCGGCCTTGGGAAACGCCGAGCCCAGTTCGGCGTAGAGATAAGCCGCAACCGCCGCGATCGATCCCCCGACCATGACCGCCGCCACCGCCCCTGTGCCGGCCATGCGCAGCACACCGTCGCCATAGATGAACACCGACATTGCCGGCGACAGTGCGGAAAAGACCAGGAACACAATCTCCAGGGGCCCGAGGGTGCGGTGGAGCGTTCGCTGTGTCTGCAAGCCTGCCTCGCTGGCAACGGTTGAAGACCCTGCGTGACACGTAACGCGCACCGCAGTCAACGGCGAGGTCGCGCTCCAGAACCACTTGGCTCGCGACGACCGCGAATTGATGCTCGAGCCCGCATTCAGCCGATCTTTGGGCCCTGATCGGGGCGCTCCGGGCTGATGGCCAGGCGACCGCAGCCAGTACGCGACTGGCGCTTTTGCCTGTCTCGAACGCGTCGCGGCCGGAGCTTGTTTTGTTGGAACATCCTTCGTACGCCCGACGAATGGAACAAAACGCGAACAAAATGCCGGGAGCATCGTCGGGCCGCTGTGCCTCGGCCGGCAGGCGGCTGGGTCCCATCGTCACGGGAAGGGGTAGGCGCGACGAATGGCAGCCGTCAATTTGGTCAACTTCGTTGGATTCAGAAACCACTGCGCGGACCGTTCGGCGCCCTTGCATCCACACCCTCTCGACTCCCGTAGCTAAGCGCGTAACCTCGGGACAAAAGGCGGAGACGGCCATGCTGGGAGGGATGCAGGATTACGAGCTGCGCGTGTCGCGCCTGCTCGAAAATGCGGCCAACGATCATCCGAATCGAGAGATCGTCACGCGTTGGGCCGACGGGAGCGAGACGCGCAGCAACTGGGTGCAGACACGCTTCGACGCGCGGCGCTTCGCCCAGGCGCTCGAACGGCTGGGGATACGCCCCGGCGACCGCGTGGCGACGCTGGCGATGAACCATGGCCGCCACTTGATCGCGTGGTACGGTGCGATGGGGATGGGAGCGGTGCTCCACACCATCAACCCACGGCTGTTCGATGAACAGCTCGAATTCATCGCCAACCACGCCGAGGACCGCGTGCTGCTCTACGATCGGGTGTTTCAGCCGATCGTCGATCGGCTGCGCGCCCGCTGGCCTCGCATCGAGCGCTATATCGTGTTCGATGCCGAAGGGCCGGACAGCTTCGAAGCGCTGATCGCCCGGGAAGACGGCAGCTATGCCTGGCGCGAGGGCTCCGAGCACGAGCCATGCATGTTGTGTTACACCAGCGGCACGACCGGCAATCCCAAGGGCGTGATGTACTCGCATCGTTCGTCGCTGCTCCACGCCATGGCGTGCGTGCAGCCCGATGCCGGCAATCTCTCCAGCGATGCCGTGGCGATGCCGATCGTGCCGATGTTCCATGCCGCTGCCTGGGGACTGCCCTTCGCGGTACCGATGGTCGGGGCCAAGCTGGTGTTCTCCGCGACCAACGATCCCGACACGTTGTGCGACTTGATGAACCAGGAAAAAGTGACGCACTCCGGTGGCGTCCCGACGGTGTGGTTCGCGATGTTCCGCCACATCGATGAGACCGGCCGCAGTCCGCAGTTCCTACGTCACACGCTGATCGGCGGCGCTGCGGCGCCGCGCGCGATGATTGCGCGGCTGCTCGATATGGGCGTGCGCGTGTGCCACGCCTGGGGCATGACCGAGACGTCGCCCGTTGCGACCGTCGCCGGCCTCAAGCCCGATTGGGCCACCCTCTCGCGCGATGAGCAGCTCGATCATCTCGTAAAGCAGGGGAGGCCGGCGTTCCCGATCGAATTGCGCGCGCTCGACGATCATGATGCCATCTGCCCTCGCGACGGCGTCACGCCGGGCCGGCTCCAGGTGCGTGGTCCCTGGGTCGTCGGGCAATATTTCGGCGCGACCGAGCCGTGCATCGACGCCGACGGCTGGTTCGAGACGGGCGATGTCGCCGTCATCCATCCCGACGGTACGATGCAGATCACCGACCGCGCCAAGGATGTGATCAAGTCGGGCGGCGAATGGATCAGCTCGGTCGATCTCGAGAACGCGGCGGTCGGCTGCGAGGGCGTTGCCGAGGCCGCGGCGATCGGCGTTCCGCATCCGCAATGGGGCGAGCGGCCGCTGCTGCTGGTGGTGCGCAAGGCAGGATCCGCGGTTGGCGAGGCAGAGGTTCGCGCGCATCTGGCGGAGAACTGCGCCAAATGGTGGCAGCCCGACGAGATTCGCTTCGTCGAGGACCTGCCGCACACCGCGACCGGCAAGCTGCTCAAGACCGAGCTTCGTGCGCGCTATGCGAGCGCGACTAGTGCCCCGCGTGCGGTGGCTCGAACATGATCCTGTTCAGTATTGCCGCGTCGCTCGGCAGCGGTTGCGCACCTGCCGGCATGCCGTTCGCCTTGAGCAGATAGGCAACGATCCGGGCATTGTCCTCAGGGCTCAGTGAGCCGGGCGCCATCTGCGGCATCGCTCGGCTCACATAGTCGAACAGCGTGCCGACCGAGGCGTTCGACCAGTTGCCGACGAACCGACCGGTGAGCGCGGGCACTTCATAGGTTCCGGCAAGCGTGTCGCCATGACAGGCGGCGCAGCTGGTCTTGTAGAGCGCGGCGCCCTCGGTGGCCTGGGCCTCGGTGTATACGCCGCGCGCAGTGCTTGCGCCGGGCTGCTGGCCGGTTGCCGCGGCGGCCGCGAGCAGTGCGAATGCCGGCACCGCGGGGATGAGAAATGCGCGCATCATGCTTGCCTCAGACGGTCGGCGAGCGGCGCGAGCAGTGCGAGGCCCTCGACAATGGAATTGCGGTCGGGCAGCTCCAGGCTGTTGCCCACGCCTTCCATGTCGCCGAGTTCGGCCGAGGTGTGCATCACGACCACGCCGTCGCTCTTCGACATCACCGAGGTATTCTTATAGTTGAATCCATAATGTGCATCGGGCTGCGGCAAGAGCCAGCCGGTCTGGCCGCGCACCGGAATGATCGTCTTGTCGCGCCACAGGTCGCGCGCGGCATAGCCGGGACAATTGATCACGACTTTCTCCTTGAGCGCGGCGATATCGGCCGGCGAATGGAAATCGCGGTTCTCGAACTTGCCACCCTGCTGGAAGAACTCGGACAGCAGCAGATGGCCGTAGCTGGCGAAATTGAAGAACATGTTTGTAGAGCGCTTGCCATACGCCGTGCCGAACGGATTTTCCGCCGGCGCCAGATCGACTTGCTGCGGGACGATGTCGAGGATGCGGTCCGAATAGTCGGCGAATTCGCCCTTTTGCTGGGGCATGCCCGTGGTGGCGTAGCTCTGGGTGATGGAAGGGTCCATCTTGTGCCGGTCGGCGCGGCTCACCGGTGGCGTGTCAGACAGTGCATAGGAATCGGCGAAGTCGATCGGCCGATCGGGCAGGCCGAGATAGGTGCGGAACATCTTCCACGAGAAGCGTGCCATCTGTTCCCATTGGTCGGCGAAGCCCGGGCCGGCGGGCGCCGTGAGCGCAATGCGCGAACTCGGCGTAAACGAGCCGCTGGCGCGCATCGATCGCGTCCGCCGGAACATCTCGCGCGCATAGATGGTGACTTTGAGGCCCGCGCGCTGAGCCTGGATCGCCGCGGTCAGCCCGACGATCCCGCAGCCGACCACCGCGATTTCCTTGGGCACGACCGACATCGCCTTGCCTACCGCGATTTCGGCAGCCCCCCAGGACAGCGACCAGCCGCTGCCGCCATGGCCATAGTTATGAATCACCAGCGTGTCGCCGATCTGCTCGGCGTCGAGCCGGCAGCCCATCGGGCGGAACGGGCGAAGGCAGCATTTGACGTCGATCAGCTCATTGGCGCTCACGCGCATCGGCACGAGCCGTGGTCCCGCGAGGCGCGGGATGCCGGCCTGCGACTTGGGCAGTGGCGCACATGCCTGCAAACCGGCCAGCCCACCAAGCGCGACCGAACCCCTGAGAATGTCCCGCCGGCCGAGATCCCCCATGCGACCCATCGTGCCCCCCTGTTGCAGCGCAGCACCCTAGGTGGAGGCTGCAGAGGCGCAATACGTATTTTGCGGTGCAACGGAGCCGCTGATGCTGTCAGCGAGCGGCCGTCAGTGTCTTCCCGATCTCGTCGGCCTTGGCCACTTTGAGCCGCGCGCAGTTGCGGATGCGTTCAATCGCCCGGTCGAGCGCGAGCTGGCCGACGCCGGCCTTGGCCACCGCCGGGCCGAGCTTCTTCTCGACTATGTCGGCGTGCTCGAGCGAGCAGAGCCCGGCGACTGCGCCCGGGATCCGCGAAGCCTGGAAGATCCCGTTGCCACTGACATATTCGTCATAGCGAGCGATCAGATGGTCGAGCGCGAAGTCACGCGTTTCGGGATCGCCGATCAGCATGGTGGTGAGGTTCAGCCGCTCGATGCTGCGCAGCCGCTTGTCGGTGAAGTCGCGCAGCAGCCATTCGGCGATCGCCTTGTTGCCGGCGCCGCCGGCGGCACCCAGTGCGGCACGGCGAAAGCCGGGGTCTTCGCTTGCCAGTGCCTTGTCGACAAGCGTCTTGGCGAACGGCAGGCCGCGTTCCTGCACTGCGACTGTCAGCCCCGCTCCGAGGAATGCGGGGTCGAGCGCAGCCTTGTCGCCGCTGAGATAGGTGTCGGCCGCGCTCAGCAGCCGGCCGCGGATCTGCGCGTCGCGCGCGCCGAAGGCGAGGCCCGATACCAGCGACTGGCGCAGATTCTGCCGATCGGCACTATCCTTCGCGCCCGCGCCCGCGCTTGGATCGAACCCGAGGTTGGCGAGCATCGGCTGATAGAGGTCTGCGATGAAGCTGCGGAGCGCCGGGCGTGCCGCTTCGGGCACGACGCCACGCGCCATCAATCCGCGCAGCCGCGCGCCACCGTCGATCGCGGCGTCCGAATAGGGGTTGGCGGCGATAGTGCGCGCTTCGCTGAGCAGCTTCGCAAACGGCGCATGGCCGGCATAGAAGGACGCCCACAGGCTGTCGGTCAGCGCGAGTGCCTCGCCGGGCGCGAGCTTGGGCGCGGCGTCGATGAGCGCATCCCAGTCGCGGTCGTCGAGCTCGAAGCGATAATAGCCCGTACCGCCGGCGTTAGGCATCAGTGCGCCCGCGCCCGGCGCCGGTATTGCCATGCTCGGTTTGTCGAGCAAGGTGCAGCGCTTCGTGGTCCCGTGGCGGAGGCACAGCGGTATGATCCATTGCTGGCTGCCGGGGGTCGCGCCGAGGAAACTGTAGGGCGCCTGGCTCGCCACATAGCCGGTGCCCTGGCGATGCAGCGTCACGACCGGCACACCCTGCTGGTCGATGAAACCGCGCAGCGACGCGAGCACGCGCGGATCCTTGGCGGCGGCGGCGAGCGACGCGAAGAAGTCGTCGGTCGAGGCATTGCCGTATTTGTGCCGCGCCATGTGCAGCCGCACGCCGGCCTTGAACTTCTCGTCGCCGAGATAGGCGGCGATCATCGCCACCACCTGGCCGCCCTTGCCATAAGTGATCTGGTCGAACGCGCTGTCGATCTGGTTGTCGCGCGTGATGATCTGGTGGATCGGACGCCCGGCCTTGAGCGCGTCGGTGCTCATCGCCGTGAGCGCTTCGTCGATCGCCCCGGCGGCAAGCTTGAGCTCGGGGCGCCATTCGTCGCCGATGCGATAGCCCATCCAGTTGGCGAAGCTCTCGTTGAGCCAGATGTCGTCCCACCATGCCGGCGTGACGAGGTCGCCAAACCATTGGTGCGATAGCTCATGGGCAACGACCATCCCGAAGTTGCCCTTTTCGGGCGTCGTGGCATTCGGGCCGAGCAGCAGGATGCCGTCGCCATAGATGTCGGCGCCGGCGTTCTCCATCGCGCCCGGCAGCACCGGCGAGGCGATCTGGTCGAGCTTGGGATAGGGGAACGGCTGGCCGAAATACTTCTCGAGCAGCGCGACGATCCGGCCCGATTCCTTGACCGCATAGTCGAGCTTGCCGGAATTGGGCTGCGTCGCGATCACGCGCAGCGGCAGTGGCGTCTTGCGCTGCGGCGTCGGCGGCACGACCGTATGCGCAGTGGCGAACGGCCCGACCACGAATGCCACGAGATAGGTGGGCAGCGGCAGCGTCGGCATGAATCTGTGCTTGACCAGTGCCCCTTCATTGCTCGTGCCGGTTTCCGGCGCGTTTGACGCGGCGACATAGCCTTTCTTGGTCGTCAGGCTGACCGTGAAAGGCGTCTTGAAGCCGGGCTCGTCGAACGACGGGAAGGCCGAGCGCGCGTCGATCGATTCGAACTGCGACCAGCTGTACCACTCGTCGCCGACCTTGATGTGATAGAGGCCCGAGGGGTCGCTGCCGAATGCCGCGTCATAATCAAAGCTGAGCGTCACCTTGCCGGCGGGAACGGTGCGCCCGAAATCGAGCCGTGCCGCACCGGTCGGCGTGACTTGCTGGAACGTTACCGGGAAGGCCTGGCCGTCGATGGTCGCGGTCGCCCTGGACACCTTCAGATCGCGGCCATGCAGGTAGAGCGATGCCGCCGGTTTGAGCAGCGTGGCGTCTATCTCGGTATGGCCGGAGAAACGGTCCTGGTCCGGCAGAATAGTGAGATCGAGCCGATACGCGATCGGCTTGACCTGGCCGGCGGGAAGCTTGCCCTGCGGGGCGTTGGGATCCGTCTGCGCGTGCAGTGACGACGGAAGGAGCAGCGCGGCAAGCGCCACGGCACGAAGATGCAAGGAAGTTACTCCGGAAACCAAAAATCGCCATCTCGCCCGAAAGCCGGGGCTTGGCAAGTTTGGCGGCTTACGCGCGCTTGCGCGGTTCGTGCGACAGCCGACCTCAGTCGTCACGCCGGCCTTGGGCCGGCGTCCACCCGTCCCGGAATACGGACTATTGAAGTCGTCCTCGAACCTGCAAACCTGCGCATGCTGTGCAGTGGACGCCGGCCCAAGGCCGGCGTGACGGCAATTGGTCGGGTCTGCATAGCGCGCTCAATCGAACAACTCGCCCTGCGCGCCGCGTGGCGGCCGGAACAGATCTGTACGCAGCCGCGGATGCTGCGCGTCGAGTCCGTGCTTGCGCGCCGCGATCAGGAAGCGCGTTCGCAGCAGGTCGGCCCAGGGACCTTGGCCGCGCATGCGCGAATGGAAATTTGGGTCATTGTCCTTGCCGCCACGGATCGACTGGATCGTCGCCATCACCTTGGCGGCGCGATCGGGGAAGTGGGTGTTGAGCCAGGCGCGAAACAGCGGCGCCACTTCCCAAGGCAGCCGTACCGGCAGGAAGAACGCCGCCCTGGCACCGGCCTGCGCTGCGCGTTCGATGATATGCTCCATCTCATGGTCGGTGACCTGCGGGATCACCGGCGCGATCGAGACATATACCGGGATGCCGGCATCAGTGAGCTTGCGCACGGCGGCGAGGCGTCGTTCGGGATGCGGCGCGCGCGGCTCGACTGTGGTCGCGACCTTCGAGTCGAGCGAAGTGACCGAGACCATCACCGCGGCCAAGCCCTTCGCCGCCATCGGCGCGAGCAAGTCGATGTCGCGCGTAACGCGGTCGGACTTGGTGGTGATCGTCAGCGGATGGTTGCACTCGGCGAGCAGCTCGATGCACCCGCGCGTGATACGCCATTTGGCTTCGATGGGCTGATAGGGATCGGTGTTGGTGCCGAATGCGATCGGGCGACAGGCATAGCCCGGCTTCGCGAGTTCCTCGCGCAGCAGCCGCGGCGCATCGGGCTTGGCGAACAGCCGTGTCTCGAAATCGAGGCCCGGCGACAAGTCGTGATAGGCGTGTGTCGGCCGCGCGAAGCAATAGATGCAGCCGTGCTCACACCCTCGATAGGGATTGATCGAGCGATCGAACCCGACGTCGGGCGATTGATTGCGGGTGATGATCGTCTTGGGCTTCTCGACCGTCACGGTAGTGCGCAGCGGCGGAGCTTCGCCGTCGATTCCGGTGCGATCGTCGAGCCAGTCGCCATCCGCTTCGCGCTCGGGCAAATTGAACCGCTTGCTCTCGTTGTTGAGCGTCGCGCCACGGACAGGGCGGGCTTTGGGCTGCTTCGAAGCCATTGCCGCACACTAGGCGCCATGATAGAACGAAGCAAGAACATTGGAGGTGAGAATGGCACGGCTGAGCTATGTGGAGCTGCCCGCGAAAGCGACTCGACCGCTGATCGATTTCTATACGGGCGCGTTCGGCTGCGCCTTCACCGACTATGGCCCCGACTATGCCGCCACGACGACCAACGACGTCGATCTCGGGCTCAACGCCAGCACCGACGCCGCGATCGCGTTCCTGCTGCCGCTCTTCCAGGTCGAGGACCTCGAAGCGGCCTTGGAGCGCGTGATTACGGGCGGCGGCACGATCACGGTGCCGATCTTCGCTTATCCTGGCGGCCGGCGGTTCCACTTCAAGGATCCGGCCGGCAACGAGCTTGGCGTGTTCGTGGTGGAGGAATAGCCGAGCGATGCCGGCGCGTGCCTTGAATCGGGGAGGGCGGAGGTCGTCAGCGCTTCGCTGCGCTCGAAGGGGCGCCGGAAATACAACCGTCACGCGGTATGCCGTTCTCGATGATCAGGCCCAGACTGCACTTGGCATCGGTGGCGTCGCCGAGCCGCACGGTTTCGAACTTGCTGCGGCGCGTGTCCCATAGATAGTCGGGCGGGTCGCCGAACATCGGCTCGTGCGTCGTGGTCCCATAGCTGAGCATCACGCTGGCATATTGTCCGGGCAGCGCCTCGAAGTGGAAATGTGCGGTGTGGGTATTGGCTCGCCCGGAGCCGTACAGGCCGATCAGTCCGGAATTGGCATTCTCGGACGGAACATGCGCTTCGTCGAGGAAGTTGGTGATGTCGTTCTCGTCGATCGAACTGCTCCCGACGTCCAGCCCCTCCTCGGTCCACATATAGCTCGCCTGTGACCCGAGAAGCTTCCACTTCACGGCGCCTTGGGGCGCGTCGTTACCGGGCGCGGGCGGTGCATTGACGAAGGCTGCGCCACCTGCCGCAGCTGGCGCGACGTCGCCGACGAACAGCTCGTCGAGGCTCCACGGCACGATCATGTCGGCCTTCGCCTTGTTCCTGAGCGTCGCCGAATAGGAAATGTCGTACCAGCGCTTCCCGCCGTCGCCCGGGCCGACGTCGCGCACCACCATGGCCCCGCTCATTTCGTCGGCGTCGACACCGACCGCCGGAGCGGGGCTGTGGTCGGCGCTCGGTCTTGACAGCAGGATGATCGATCCGAGCACGATAACGGCGACGAGCACCGCGAAATTGGCGATCGTCAGCAGCGTGATGCGGTCTATCGGGCGCGCTGTGGGCGCGACAGGCTGAACTTGGTCGGAAACAGTCTCATCCATGGCGGCGCTTCGGAACTTTCGGTTGCGAGCGACACGAGTGGCAACCCCTCCCGCAAGACGATGGTGTGACGATACGGTTCCACTGTTCGCGACAGCGAAGGCCTACGTCAAGCATTGCGACGATTCCCGGTGCCGCCGCCGCTCAGCGCTCGGTCAGGCGCGGCATCAGCTCGACGAAGTTGCACGGCTTGTGGCGGATGTCGAGTTGGTCCTTGAGGATCATGTCCCATCCGTCCTTGACCGCTCCGGTCGATCCGGGAAGCGCGAAAATATAGGTGCCGCGCGCCACGACCGCCGTCGCGCGCGACTGGATCGTCGAGGTGCCGATCTTGGCATAGCTCAACCAGCGGAACAGCTCGCCGAAGCCCGGTATCTCCTTGTCGCTCACGCGTTTCAGCGCTTCGGGCGTCACGTCGCGGCCCGTCACGCCGGTGCCGCCGGTCGTGATCACGACGTCGATTTCGGGAGCGTCAACCCAATCGTGCAGCCGTGCGACGATCTGCTCCGGATCGTCGGTCACGATCGCACGGTCGGCGAGAATATGCCCTGCTTCGGTCAGCCGTGCGACGAGCGTATCGCCCGATCGATCGTCGCCGCGGCTCCGCGTGTCGGAAATGGTGAGCACTGCGATCCGAACCGGCCGGAACGCAATGCCTTCGTCAATTGGCACTGGCCAGACCGCCCTCGGCGATCGGAGCGGAAGCGATGCGCGCTGCCGTCGCGCCGGGCAGGCCGGGGAAGCGCGGCCACATGCCCTTCGCCAGCGCCTCGCGGCTGGGGGAGGGCGCGCCGAGCTGGCGCTCATACACCCAATAGTTGCGCAGCACGGTCATCACATAACCGCGCGTTTCCCAATAGGGGATGCTTTCGATCCACAGCAGCGGGTCGCCGCCGTCCTTGACCGTCGCGTTCCACTGAGTCACCGGCAAGGGACCGGCATTGTACGCGGCGATCACCTTGGGCAGCAGTCCCGAAGTGAATGGCTGATCGCGCAGCATCTCGATATAGCATTGGCCCATCTCGAGATTGATCGCGGGGTTGGTGAGGTCGGAGGCAACGACCGTCATCCCGCGCGCACGCGCCATGTCGGAGGCACTGCCGGGACGTACCTGAAGCAGCCCGATCGCCCCGGCGCGGCTGCGCGCGGTGGTATCGAACTGCGATTCCTGCAGCGCATGCGCATAGACCAGCGCCTTTTCGACGCGCCAGCCCGTGGCGGGCGTCCAGCTCGGCGTCGGGAAATAGGCCTCGGGCACCGGCCGCGCGCCGACGGGGCCGTTGTGCGCGAGCCAAAGTTCGGTCTGTGCGAGATTGAGCCGGCCCGCGATGCGGACAAGCGCCGGATAGTCGTTCGCGCTGGTCAGCGTCGCCTGGCGCCGCATCACCTGGTCGGCGAGCCCGTACTCGCCGACTTCGGACAATGCGGCGGCGACACGGACGTTGGCGACGCCCTGCAGCGCCTGCCAATCCGCCGCGACATAGGTTTCGGGCTGGTGCATCGTGTCGGGCATGCCAAGCTGCTGGCGCGCGAGCAGGCCGTAAAAGGTCTCGCCATATTGGCCGGCGGAGCGAAGATGGCTGTCGACCTGGTCGAATCGCATGCACTGCATGTCGGCGCGCGAAGCCCAGTAGAAGCCCGCCGAGCGCAATTCCTCGTCATAGGCACGTGCTGCGACACGCAGGAAGGCGGCAAGCGCGCCGTTGCAATCGCCCTGGCGCCAGGCGGCAAGGCCCGACACCCAGTCGGCCTGCGGCGCCCATTCGCCCTCACCGGTCTGCGCAGCGCCGGCGACGCGGCGAGCATTGTCGTTGTCGCCCGACACATAATAGATCCAGGCGACTTTCTGGCGCCATTCGGTGAGCGCCTCGGGCGTCAGCGTATCGGCGAAGCGCTCGACCAACGTCTCGGCTTCCTGGCCGTTGTCGGTCTTGACGAAAGGCTGGATCGCGAGTGCGATTTCGGTCGCAGCCTGGTCGCTCTTGATCGTGTGCGCGCGCTTGCGCGTCGGCGACGAGCCCAGCCACACGAGCTTCTGCGCGGTCGGGAGAACGGGCAAGTCACCATCGCCGAGTCCGCGCGTCCGCGCCATGCGGGCGATCTGTTCGGCCTGCGGAAGTTCGGGGTTGCTCAACAGCAACGCGCGGAGCGGATCGACCTCAACCTTGGGCGAGCCTTTTCCGACGAAGATCTCGGCGCGCGCGATCGCATGGAGCGCGGCCGGCGGCATCGCATCGAGCTGCGCCTGCGCGTCGCCCCAGCGGCGCTCGTGGATCGCTGCGAACACCTGGCGATAGCCCGCGCGCTGATCCTCGCTGAGCTGGACGGGTATGCCGCTCGCGCTGACCTGAACCGGTGCCGCCGGCACCGTGACGATCGGCAAAGGCAGCCGGTCGTCGGCTCCCTTCGCGCTCGCGGCGGGGGAGAATGCAATGGCCGCTGCAGCGGCGAGCAGGAGCGGCAGTCTCATAGGCTGTCTTCCCCGATCAGCAGTTGCAGATGTTTCCAGGCTTCGGCCTTGCGCACCGGCCGTTCGAGCAAGGTGCGCGGATGGAAGCTCGCCAGGACCTGCATTGTCCTGTCGCCGTGGTTAATATCTTCTAAACTGCCCAGTCCGGCACCTCCCGCAGCGCCGGCAAATGCGCGCTGTGCCAGGTTGCCCATCAACAGCAGTCGCGCGGGCCGGGCGAGCGACACATGGTGTCGCGCCAGGTCGAACAGCCGCGGTTCGATTTCGCGCGCGACCGAGCCGCTCAGCGGCCGCGCGACTGCGACGGTTGCCAGATGCACGCTTGCGCGGCTGTAACCGATCGCGGCGAGCATGCGGTCGAGCAGCCGGCCTTCTGGGCCGCTCAGCAGCATACCGCTCTCGGCGTCGCCGGCTTCGGGCATGTCGAGCAGCACCATCAGCGCGGCACCGGCCACGCCTTGCGACGCGACGCGCGGACTATGCCAGCCGGCTTCGGGCGCGGCGTCGCTCACGCGCCAGGCCAGGAATGCTTCGAGAGTGTCGGGGAGCGTTTCGGTGGCAGGGAGTTCGATTGCGGGGGCGGCGGTCGAGGGTTTGAGGCCCGTGAGCCAGTCGCGCACTTCGTCCTCGACTAGCGTGTCTACACCGGCCTCGGTCCACCAATCGAGCGCGCTGGCCGCAGCCTGCCCCCAATCATAGTGCACATCCCCACCCATGCGATGCCTTAGACTCCCAGCTTGACGCCGGGGTCAACCTGTCGCCATCGAGCATCGGACAGACCGTTGCACGCGCGCGACGACAGGCGGAAACGCGAGTCCCGCTACGGAACTGCGAGGGAGAAGAGCATGAGCGATCGGGAGTCGATGCCGTACGATGTGGTTATCGTCGGCGCGGGACCCGCGGGTCTGACCGCCGCGATCCGGTTGAAGCAGCTGGCGAATGAAGCAGGCACCGAACTATCGGTGTGCGTGCTCGAAAAGGGCTCCGAAGTCGGCGCGCATATCCTGTCGGGTGCAGTGATCGACCCGCGGGCGCTCGACGAACTGCTGCCAGACTGGCGAACCAGCGGCTGCCCGCTCGCGGAAGTGCCGGTGACCGAAAACCATCATTGGTGGTTGGGCAAAAAGGCGCGGTTCGCGATCCCCGAATTCGCGACGCCGTCGTTCCTCCACAACGAGGGATGCTACACCGGCAGCCTTGGCAACCTGTGCCGTTGGCTTGCGGAACAGGCCGGCGAGCTTGGCGTCGAGATCTTTCCCGGGTTCGCCGCGGCCGAGGTATTGGTCGGCGACGGCGGTAGGGTCACCGGCGTCGCCACCGGCGACATGGGCGTTGCGCGCGACGGGACGCACAAGCCCGATTACCAGCCCGGGCTCGAGCTCCACGCCAAATACAGCCTGTTCGCGGAGGGCGCGCGCGGGCACCTGACCAAGCAGCTGATCCGCGACTTCGGGCTACGCGACGGCGTGGGCCCGCAGATCTATGGCATCGGCATCAAGGAGCTGTGGGATATCGATCCTGCGCTTCACGTCCCTGGCCGCGTGATCCACACCCAGGGCTGGCCACTCAGCGAGACTGCGGGATCGAACGGCGGTGGGTTCCTCTACCATCAGGCGAACGGCCAGGTCGCGCTCGGCTTCGTCACTTGGCTCAGCTACACCAATCCGCACCTGTCGCCGTTCCACGAGATGCAGCGCTGGAAAACGCATCCGGCAATCGCTGCGGTGCTCGCGGGCGGCAAGCGTGTGTCCTACGGCGCGCGCGCGATCAGCGATGGCGGCTGGCAGGCCGTGCCGAAGCTCGTGTTCCCGGGTGGTGCGCTGATCGGCGATTGCGCGGGTTTCCTCAACGTGCCGCGAATCAAGGGCACGCACACTTCGATGAAGAGCGGCATGCTCGCCGCCGAAGCCGCGTTCGCCGCGATCCGGGCGGGCCGCGAAGGCGACGAACTCGCAGCTTATCCCGAAGCCTATGAGGCGAGCTGGGTCGCGGCCGAGCTGCGCGGCGTGCGCAACGTCGCACCGCTCGTCAAGCGCTTTGGCGACCGACTCGGCACAGTCTTCGCAGGCGCCGCGATGTGGCTCGAATATCTCGGGATCCGGCTGCCGTTCACGCTGAAACACCATGCCGACAATGAGAGCCTGTGGCGCAAGGATCTGGTGGCGCCGATCGCCTATCCCAAGCCCGACGGCGTGCTGACCTTCGACCGCCTGTCCTCGGTGTTCATATCGAACACCAATCATGAAGAGGACCAGCCGGTCCATCTCAAGCTCGCCGATCCGGAAATCCCCGTAAACTATGATCTTCCGATGTACGACGAGCCTGCGCAGCGCTATTGTCCCGCCGGCGTGTACGAAATCGTCGGACTGGAAGAAGGCAATCCGCGCTTCCAGATCAACGCGCAGAATTGCGTGCACTGCAAGACGTGCGACATCAAGGATCCCACCCAGAACATCACCTGGGTGGCACCCGAAGGAGGGGGAGGACCGAACTATCCGAACATGTAGCCTCCTGCTGTTGGCCGGCGCAGCGATGTTCGTGGCGCCCGCCGCCGATGCCGTGCCCGGGGATCCGACCGCCTATGTGCTCGCCCGCGCCGCCGCCGCAGACGGTGCGGTCGACACCGCAGTGGCGGGCTATGCGCTGGCGCTCGCCGCGGCGCCCGACGATCCCCTTGTCGCGATCCGCGCCTATCGCGAAGGGCTGAACGCAGGCGACATGGATCTCGCCCGCCGCGCCGCCGCCGCGCTCGCTCGATTCAATGCAGCGCCGGCGGACACTGCGATCCTCGCCTTCGCCGATGCGACGCTGAAGCGCGACGCCACTGCCGCCAATGCCGCGCTGGAGCGGCTCGCAGCGGGCCCACTCGATTTCATGGCGCCGGTGCTGCGGGCATGGCTCGTGCAATCGAAAGGTGCGGATCCGCTTCCGCTGCTCGAGGCCAATCAGAAGAGCGCGCTGGCGCGCCGCTACAGTGCCGAGCATCGCGCATTGCTGTTGATCGCGAACGGGCGCGTCCAGCCGGGAATGGCGGCGCTGCGCGCGCTGTTCGGCAGCGATGTCGACAGCCCCGACCTACGCTTCGACGCCGCCCGGCTGCTGATCGGGGCAAAGCAGAAGGATATCGCCTTGTCGCTGTTCGAGGGCGACCAGAAGTTCCTCAAGACCCAGCTCGGCAAGGGAGCGCGGCCGAGCGTCGCCTTTGGCGCGGCGCGGCTGTTTACGCGCGTCGCGAGCGATCTCGCACAGCAGGATACCCGGTCGATGTCGATCGCGTTGACGCGCGCGGCGCTGCTGCTTGATCCCAACGACGACGAGGCACGGCTGCTGCTCGCGAACGCCCTGTCGAGCGGCGGCGCGAACGAGCGCGCGCTCGCGCTGCTCGGCGCGATACGCGACGATTCGATGTTCGCGCGCCGCCGCGAAATAGCATTGGTCAGCGTGCTTTCGCGTGCGGGCAAGGATGCGGCCGCGCTCGATCACGCTCGCGCGCTGGCCGAGTCGCCCCTCGCGACCGAGCGCGATGCGCAGGTCTATGGCGATTTGCTCGGCGATCGGCGCCGGTACGGGGCGGCCGCGGCAGCCTATGACCAGGCGATCGCGCGCGCCGGGGATCGCGCGAGCTGGATCTTGCACCTGCAGAAGGGCAGCGCATTGGAGCGCGCCAATCGCTGGGACGAAGCGCTGCCCGAACTCCGGAAAGCGGTCGAGCTTGCACCCGACCAACCCGCGGCGCTCAACTATCTCGGCTATGCGCAGGCCGAGCGTAAAGAGAATCTCGTCGAGGCGCAGGCATTGCTCGAACGCGCCAGGAAGCTTCAGCCCGACAGCGCACCGATCAGCGATTCGCTCGCCTGGGCCTATTTCCAGCGCGGCCAGATCGACAAGGCGCTTCCGCTACTCGAGTCGGCGGCGAAGGCGGAGCCGGCGAACAGCACGATCAACGAGCATCTCGGTGACGTCTATTGGGCGGTCGGACGCCATTATGAGGCGCGCTATGCTTGGCGCGCCGCGGAAATCTACGCCGACGGCAAGGATGCCGAACGGTTGACCGCGAAGATTGCGACTGGAGCGGCGTTCGCCACGCGATGATCGTCGTACCTGCGCCGGCCAAGCTCAATCTGGCGCTGCATGTGCGCCGGAAGCGCTCCGATGGCTATCATGAGCTCGACACGCTGTTCGCCTTCGTCGCGGATGGCGACGAACTGCGCGTGGCGCCTGCCGGGGCGGACAGCTTCGCGATCAGCGGCCCGTTCGCGGCCGCCTTGAGCGGCGAAGGCGACAATCTGGTCACGCGCGCCCGCGATCTGTTTCGCGCGCATTTCGGGCTGCCACCGGTCGCGATCGAGCTGGTCAAGCGACTTCCGGTCGCCTCGGGAATCGGCGGCGGTTCGGCCGATGCGGCTGCGACGTTGCGCGCGCTGGCACGGCTGCGCGGCGTCGCGAGCGACGATCCCGGGCTCGTGCAGTGTGCCGAGACACTTGGATCCGACGTGCCGGCGTGCCTGCTTGGGCGAACCGCGCGCGGGACGGGGCGCGGCGAGAAGCTTGAACCGCTCGCAGGTTTGCCGCAGCTGCCCACGCTGCTGGTCAATCCTGGCGTCGCGGTGTCGACGGCAAGCGTTTTCCGCGCCTGGAATGGAGTCGATCTCGGCCCGCTGCGCGATGGCGCACCGCTCGAAGCCGCGCTAGCTGGTCGCAATGATCTCGAGCCGCCCGCGCGCGTGCTTGCGCCGGTGATCGACGATTTGCTCGAGCGTCTTGCGGAGCAGCCGGGCAACCTGCTGACGCGCATGTCCGGATCGGGCGCAACCTGCTTCGCGCTGTTCGAATCCGTTGCGGCGCGCGATCGAGCTGCCGATGCCATTCGTCGGCATCAGCCCGGCTGGTGGCGGCTCGCTTCGTCGCTCGCTTAACCAGTCGCGCAAACGTTCGATTCATACTTTCTTAGTAGCAGGGCGACAGCGGATCAGACGCCAGGAGCGGGACGTCCGCCAGATGGTCTCCGGGCGGACGTCATCTTCCTACTGACAGCGCAAAAGCGATCGGGCAGGGCGGCCCGATGGCTGCCGAAATCATTGAGGGGCACGCGCAGGACCTCCTGTTGCTGTGCGACCACGCTTCCGATCACGTCCCCAAAGACATCGATCTCGGAATAGAAGCCAGGCTGCTTGCGTTGCATATCGCGGTCGACATCGGTGCCGGCCCACTGACGCGTAGCCTCGCCGCGCGACTCGATGTGCCGGCGATCCTGGGCGGCGTGTCGCGGCTGGTAATCGATTTGCATCGCGAACCCGATCACCCCGGGCTGATCCCCGCGCACAGCGATGGCCATGTCATCCACGGAAATGCCGACGCCGACCGTGACCATCGCCTGGCGCGCTTCCACATGCCTTATCATCAGGCGATCGAGTCGCAGATCGGCCGGCAAAACCCGCGACTGATCGTCTCGATCCACAGTTTCACGCCCAAGCTCGAGCAAGGCGGTGCCGACCGGCCATGGCAGGTCGGCATTCTCTACAACGACGACGCCCGCGCGGCGCACCCGGCGATCGCCTGGCTGCGCGGCCAAGGGTTGGTCACCGGCGACAACGAACCCTATTCGGGCAAATTACTCAACGCGACGCTCAATCGCCACGCCGAGGCGAATGGCATTCCGTCGATCGCAGTCGAAGTGCGCAACGACCTGATCCGCGACGAGGCGGGCGTCACGGAATGGACCGATATTCTGACCCGACTGGTCGAGCATTTGCGCATCACGATCTGATCGGGTCGAGCCTTGGCGGCACGCACGACCGTGCCACGACGGTTTCGATCAAGACCGCGTGGCATCATTCCCAAGGAGCGCGGCAGCCCGGGTGGTGGCTTCGCGTGTCTGGATGGCTAATTTTTTGACTTCAGTCGCCACCACTGCGAACCCTCTTCCTGCGTCGCCGGCGCGAGCGGCTTCTATCGTGGCATTAAGCGCCAGCATTCGGGTCTGTCCGGCGATCTCTTCAATCGTGGTCACAACCTCGGAGAGATGATGCACAGTCTGCTCCAACTGCTGCTTCTGGCGATTAAGCGTCTCCTGGAACAGCAATGCTTCCGCCATGCGCTGCTCGAGCGTGTCGTTTGCTATCGACAGGCGCCGATTCGTTTCGAACAGTTCGAGGCTCTTATCCTCAAGCAACTGTTCCGCCTGATCGCGGGCAGCGCGTTCGCGCTCGAGCCGTTTTTGCAGGCGAGGGATGAGGTCCGATGACATTCAGCAAATCAGGCTGCGAGCCGCTCCGCGGTTCGGTTCACCTTGAATTCGATCACGTCGCCCACCGGCCGGTAGCTGATCTCGGCGGGAGTGGCGAGGTACTTGGCAGCCCCTCGGATCACGCCGACGGCGAGATCCGCCAGAGGCTTGCAGCTGCGATATTGCATGACCAGCTGGCTCGCCCCGCGATTTATCACCGTGAACGAAGGCAGTTCGGCGTCCGGGTAGAGCTTGCGGACCTCGGTTTCATGAAAGTCGTCGATGCTCGAGAGAACGTCGAAGAGATCCTTCCCAGCGAATACCTGTGGGAATTTCCTAACCCACTCGCCGAAGCAATGCTCGCCGAATGCCTCCAGGACGGATGGCATGTTCGATCCGGTGAGTTGCACGACCTCCGTGATCAGCGAGACCATTTCCGCGAACGGGTAGGTGCCGACGCTCGTGTAGGCGCCGTTGGTGGGTAGGGCAGCGCGCTCGATCGCGTCGTCGAGCAAATCTGCACCGAAATTGCTCTCGCAGAAGGCGAAGAATGTCGTGAAAACAATGCCTTTCATCATCCATCCTCGGGCGGTGAATTCAGATCCTTCGATCCTTAGGCCCGCCGAACTAAGGTCCGGTTAAGGTCAAAGGGAGAAGAAGCTCTGCGTGGCGCATTTTCATCATTGGCAAGGCCGCGACAGAGCGATGCCCCGGGGCTCAGCAACCTGCCCATGGAGGGCAATCTCGACCATTGCCGGTCATGCGGATACGCCCTAGGGCGCGCGCCATGACCCATGAATTCGACAAGAGCCGCCTGCCGAGCCGTCACGTATCGGTTGGACCCGAACGGGCCCCGCACCGTAGCTATTATTATGCGATGGGCCTCACCGAGGAAGAGATCGCGCGCCCATTCGTCGGGATCGTCAGCGCCGGCAACGACAGCGCGCCGTGCAACACCACGCTCGACGCGCAAGCAGATGCCGCGCGCAAGGGCGTCGAAGCGGGCGGAGGGATGCCGCGGCGGTTCAACACGATTACCGTGACTGACGGCATTGCGATGGGCCATCAGGGCATGAAGTCGTCGCTGGTCAGCCGCGAAGTGATCGCCGATTCGGTCGAACTCAGCGTGCGCGGCCATTGCTATGATGCGCTGATCGCGTTTGCAGGCTGCGACAAGTCGCTGCCAGGCATGATGATGGCGATGCTGCGGCTCAACGTGCCGTCGATCTTCGTCTACGGCGGATCGATCCTCCCGGGCCGGTTCCATGGCAAGGACGTGAGCGTCAAGGACGTATTCGAAGTCGTCGGCCGCTACGCCGCCGGCACCTGCCCTCTATCCGAAGTGCACGAGCTGGAAAGAGTCGCGTGCCCGGGGCATGGCGCGTGCGGCGGACAATATACAGCGAACACCATGGCATGTGTCGGCGAGGCGATCGGATTGTCTTTGCCGAACAGCAACATGGTTCCGGCTCCTTATTCCACGCGCGAACAGATCGCGGTCGCCGCGGGCGCGCAAGTGATGGATCTGCTGGCTCGCAATCTCCGGCCGCGCGACATCTGCACGCGTCAGGCCTTCGAGAACGCCGCGCGCATCGTCGCCGCGACCGGCGGATCGACCAACGGGGCGCTGCACCTGCCGGCGATGGCGCATGAGGCAGGAATCGACTTCGACCTGTTCGACGTCGCCGAGATCTTCAAGACTACGCCCTATTGCGCCGACCTCCAGCCCGGCGGCCAGTTCCTCGCGCGCGACATGTATGACGCAGGGGGCGTCTACATGCTGATGAAGACGTTGCTCGCAGAAGGTTTCCTCCACGGCGACTGCATGACGGTCACCGGCAAGACGCTGGGCGAGAATATTGACGAGGTCACCTGGAACCCTGACCAGAAAGTGATCTACGACGCGAGGACGCCGATCACACCCACCGGTGGTGTCGTGGGCCTCAAGGGCAGTCTCGCGCCCGAAGGCGCGATCGTGAAGGTCGCCGGCCTGCATCACTTGCAGTTCGAAGGCCCCGCGCGCGTGTTCGACTGCGAGGAAGACACGTTTGCCGCGGTCGAGAAGCGCGAGATCCAGGAAGGCGAGGTCCTGATCATTCGCTACGAGGGGCCCAAGGGCGGCCCAGGCATGCGCGAGATGCTCTCGACCACTGCGGCGCTCTATGGTCTCGGCATGGGCGAGAAGGTCGCGCTGATCACCGATGGGCGTTTCTCGGGCGCAACGCGCGGCTTCTGCATCGGCCATGTCGGGCCTGAGGCGGCGGACGGCGGCCCGATCGCGCTGGTCGAAAATGGCGACCGCATTCGCATCGATGCCGAAGCCGGGACGATCGACCTGCTCGTCGCTGAAGAGGTACTCGCCGAACGACGCAAGACATGGCAGCCGCGCACGAATGACTATCAGGCGGGCGCACTGTGGCGCTATGCGCAGAACGTCGGCCCGGCGTACAAGGGTGCGGTCACCCACCCGGGAGCGCAGGCCGAAACCCATGTCTATGCGGACATATGACCAGCGGCGCTCGACGTTGATTTTCCGCGGGCTTGCCGTGGCTGACTGCGGCCCGATGCAGGTCGAGGCGACGAAGCGGACGACGAAGCCATGAGGATTCCGGCGGGTGCTCCGATCGTCAGCGCTGCTGGGATGCGGGCGGCGGAAGCCGCGGTTTTCGCCTCCGGCGTGCCGCAGGACGAACTGATGGAACGCGCGGGCGTCGCCGTGGCACGCGAGGCTGGGCGTTTTGCCATGGGGCGGCGCGTGCTGGTGCTCGCCGGACCCGGAAACAACGGCGGCGATGCCTATGTCGCGGCGCGGCACCTGCAGGCTGGCGGGCTGGATGTGACGGTTGCGGCCCTTGGCGAACCCAAAGTGGGATCAGCCGCAGCGATGCGCGCGCAATGGGAAGGGCGGCTCGTGCCCTTCCTGGAGGCCAAGACCCGCCTGATGCTAGTCGATGGCCTGTTCGGGACGGGCCTTGCGCGCGCACTCGACGGTGCCGTGGCGGACAAACTCCAGGCGCTGGTCGCCGCCGCCGAATTTAGTCTCGCCATCGATCTGCCCTCAGGTCTGGGCACGGATGACGCCGCCGATTTCGGCGCGCCGCGCGGGACCAGCGCGACCCTGGCATTGGGCGCGCTCAAGCCGGCGCATCTGCTTGCGGAGGGACTCGCGCGTACCGGCGACGTGCTGCTTGCGGATATCGGAATCCCGGTCACGAGTCAGTGGCGCACAATAGCTCGGCCGCGTCTGTCCGTTCCTGCGCTCAACGCCCACAAATACGCGCGTGGCTATGTGCTGGTGCTGGCGGGCGCGATGCCTGGCGCTGCGCGACTGGCGGCACGCGCCGCGCTCGCCAGCGGCGCCGGCTATGTCGCGATGGTGCGCGGCGGCGGTGAGGGGCCCGACGCGCTGGTGCATATCCGACCGGCCGACATGGACGATTTGCGCGCGCGGCTTGCGGACGACCGCATTGGCGCCGTGCTGATCGGGCCCGGCCTGGGGCGCGACTCGCGCGCTGAGGAACTGCTCGACGCGGCGTTCGCCTCCGGACATCCGCTGGTGCTCGATGGCGACGCGCTGTCGCTGCTCGGCACCAACCTCGCGCACCGGTTGGATCAGGCGACTGGCCGCGTCTGGCTCACGCCGCACGCCGGGGAATTCGAGCGCATGTTCGGCCCATCGACGGCGGACAAGGTCACGCGAACGCTCGCCGCGGCGCAAAGCGGCGCTACGGTCCTGCACAAGGGACCAGATACGGTGATCACGGACCCCGCAGGCGAGGTTCGCGTGCTGGCCGGTGCCTCGCGCTGGCTCTCGACCGCCGGTACGGGCGATGTACTTGCAGGCATTCTCGCGGCTCGAGTGGCGGTCGGCGGCAAGGATGCCGTCGATGTCGCGGCCGATGCGGAATGGCTGCACGCGCGAGCGGCCCAGCTCGCCGGACCGGCATTCCTCGCCGACCAGTTGATCGAGTATCTCCCTACGGCGCTCGCCGAATGTCTCTGAGCAAGATCGTCCGTGTTGCTGCGCGCGGCGACGGCGTGACCGAGGACGGGCGGCACGTGCCGTTTACCGCTCCTGAGGACACGCTCGCCGCGGACGGCTCGGTGATCCCCGGTCCACATCATCAGACGCCGCCTTGCCGACATTTCCCGATCTGCGGCGGCTGCCAGCTACAGCACCTCGACGATGCGAGCTGGTCCGGATTCGTTGCCGATCGCGTGGTTACTGCGCTCGCGGCGCAGGGCATCGAAACCGAAGTTCGCGCACCGATACTCTCGCCGCCGCGCACGCGCCGCCGTGCTACGCTCCACGCCGAACGGCGCGGGCGGCAAGTGCATCTTGGTTTCACCGAAGCGAGCAGCCATCGGCTGGTCGACATGGTCGAATGCCACGTGCTCGCGCCCGAACTGTTCGCGCTGGTGCAGCCGCTCAAGGGGCTGCTCGCATCGCTGCTGCCACGGACCGGGCGCGCCGACGTCCAGCTTACGCGGATCGATCAGGGCGTCGACGTCCAGCTGAAGCGGGTGCGCGAGGATGGCCTTGCGGCTGCTGAGGCATTGACTGGGTTTGCCGCACGGCATCACCTGGCGCGGCTCGGAATCGACGACGGCTTTGGTGCGCAACCGCGTTGGGAACCCGAACCGGCGACGATCACGTTCGGCAGTGTGCCCGTGCCGTTCCCGGCTGGAGGGTTCCTCCAGGCGACTGTCGAAGGCGAAACAGCGTTGGTGGGCGCGGTGCGCGCCGCGATCGGCGAGCCGAAAACCGTCGCGGACTTATTTGCTGGCCTCGGAACGTTCACGTTCGCGCTGTCGGGGGCAAAGGTTTACGCAGCCGAGGCGGCGCGGGATGCGCTTCTGGCTCTCAAGAGTGCAGCCGACAGGGCGCAACTCGCGGTCTTCACTGAGCACCGCGATCTGTATCGCCGGCCGGTGACCGCGGCCGAACTCTCCCGTTTTGATGCAGTGGTAATCGATCCGCCGCGCGCGGGGGCCGCCGACCAGGTCGCCGAGATCGCGCGATCTACGGTCTCCGTGGTCGCGCATATATCCTGTAATCCCAGTACCTTTGCACGTGATGCCAAGACTCTGTGCGAGGGAGGGTATCGGCTCGATTGGGTGCTGCCGGTGGGCCAGTTCCGCTGGTCGACTCATGTCGAGCTTGCCGCGCGCTTCAGTCGCAGCCTTCAGGGATAGTCCGCCCGGACGAAGAACAATCCGTCCGGCGGCGCATTCATTGCCAGTTCGGCGCGGTCGCGAGCGGCGAGCGCCGTCGTGACGTCGTCCGGGGTCCATTTGCCCTGACCGACGAACGCGAGGCAACCGACCATCGAGCGGACCTGATGGTGCAAGAAGGAACGCGCCGAAGCGAAGATCGCGATTCGTTCGCCGTCGCGCGCCACCTCGAGCCGGTCCAGCGTCCGCAGCGCGCTGTCGGCCTGGCAGTGGACGGAACGGAACGTCGTGAAATCATGGCGTCCGATCAGCCGATCGGCGCCCGCCTGCATCGCCGCGGCGTCGAGCGGGGCAGCGACGCGCCACGCCAGCCCGTCCTCCCAGGTGAGCGGCGCGCGGCGATTGACGATGCGATATTCGTAATGGCGGCCAATGCAGGAGAAGCGCGCATGCCAATCGTCGGGCACGACTTCGCATGCGAGCACGGCGACCGGATTGGGGCGCAGATGCGCGTTTAGCGCCTCCATCAGCCGGAACGGCGCGATCGCGCGTTCGATCTGGATATGGACGCGCATCGCCAGCGCATGGACACCGGCGTCGGTGCGCCCGGCCGCATGCGCGGTGACTCGTTCGCCGGTCACGCCATGCGCCGCTTCTTCGAGAGCCTGTTGCACGCTCGGGCCATGATCCTGGCGCTGCCAGCCCATGAACGGGCGTCCGTCCCATTCCAGCGTCAGCGCGAAGCGCGTCACAGCTGCGTGCCTACCGGAATTGCGAAGCCGCGTAGCAACTCGCTTGCCGGCATGGCGCCCCGCCCGGCGCGCTGGACCAGCGACGGTCGGATGGCCTCCTCGCCGCATGCGATCGTGAGCTGATCGTCGATGACGCTGCCTGGCGACCCGCTGGTATGGACGACCTCTGCCGAATGGACACGCAGCCGCTCGCCGGCAACCTCGAGGAAGGCGCCTGGCGCGGGATTGAATGCGCGGATCTGCCGCTCGACCTGTTCCGCGCTCGTCATGAAATCGAGGCGCGCCTCCGCCTTATCGATTTTGGCGGCATAAGTGACGCCATCCTCGGGCTGAGTGATCGGCGGATGCGCATTCACGTTGCCCAACACGTCGATCATCAGCCGCGCCCCCATCGCCGCGAGTTCGACGGTGAGTTCGCCCGCTGTCTTGCCGTCGATCGGCGTCGCGCCGCGTGCGCGGACCGGGCCGGTGTCGAGCCCCGCCTCCATCTGCATGATGCACACGCCGGTCTCGCGATCTCCCGCGAGGATTGCGCGCTGGATCGGAGCCGCACCACGCCAGCGCGGGAGCAGCGAGGCGTGGACGTTCAGGCAGCCGAGCCGCGGCGCGTCGAGGATCGGGCGCGGCAGGATCAGCCCATAAGCGGCGACCACGGCGACATCGGCGTCGAGCGCCGCGAATGCCGCTTGTTCGACCGGATCGCGCAGGCTGAGCGGCGTGCGGATTTCGATACCGAGCGCTTCGGCACGGAGCTGGACCGGGGAGGGGGTGAGCCCCTTGCCGCGGCGCCCGCCCGCGCGCGGCGGCTGGCTGTATGCATTCACGATCGCATGCCCCGCTGACGCCAGTGCATCGAGCACCGGCACGGCGAATTCGGGCGTTCCCATGAAGACGATGCGCATCGCGCGCCCTTACCCACATTCAGTGCGTCGGCGAAAGGCGCCATGACAGCAGGGCGAGTGGGAGTTTCCTTTTCGTTCCGGCGGCCCTATCTCGCCGTCATGGCATCCCCCGAGATCGAGACGCTGACTCAGGCGCTGGCACGGCTGCCCGGCCTGGGGCCGCGCTCGGCGCGACGCGCGGTGCTGCATTTGCTCAAGAAACGCGAGACCGCGCTCGTCCCGTTGCTGGCAGCGCTGGGAGCGGTGAGCGAACGGCTCGCGACTTGTTCCACCTGCGGCAACGTTGACACCAGCGATCCGTGCGCCGTCTGCGCCGATCCGCGTCGCGACAACCGTGCGCTATGCGTGGTCGAGGAAGTCGCAGACCTGTGGGCGCTCGAGCGCTCCAAGCTGTTCCCGGGCCGCTTCCATGTGCTCGGCGGAAAGCTGTCGGCGCTCGACGGTGTGCGTCCCGAGGATCTGCGCATCGACGGCCTGATCCGGCGCATTGCCGAGGGGGGGATCGACGAAGTCGTACTCGCGATGAACGCCACGCTCGAAGGTCAGACCACGGCGCATTACATCGCCGAGCGTGTCGAGGCCTATCCGGTGCGCGTGACTCAGCTCGCGCATGGCCTGCCGGTTGGCGGCGAGCTCGACTATCTCGACGAAGGGACGCTCGCACAGGCGCTCCGCGCGCGACGCCCGATGGCATAAAAATCCCTCCGCAAGTGCGACCTGCGGAGGGACGAGGCAGCTTTCAGATCGCGTTGAGCGCGGTGGCGCGCCGGCGCATCGTGGCACCGACCACTCCGAACCCGACGATCATCATCGCCCAGGTCTGTAGCTCCGGCACGCTCGCTGCGAGCACGCCGAATAAACCGTGGGTTTCGCCGTCGGGACCGGCGGTGAAGTAGACGTTGGAAGCCGATCCGGCACTACCGCCGTTGCCCACGCCGAGCGCCCACAGCCCATCGATCGACACCACACTGCCGCCCGTGGTCTGCAACTGACCCAGGAAGGTACCGTTGGTCGGGTCGTAGCGACTGATCCGTCCGTCGCCGAAATTTCCGACCAGCAGATTGCCCGCCATGTCGCCGAAGCCCGACGGTGCAATCGCCAGGCCCCAGGGCGCATTGAGCGCGCCGCCGCCCGCAATCCGTCCGAGCATGGTCCCGGTCAGGTCGAAACTATCGACGAAGCCCAAGCCGGCTCCCGCGACTTCGTCACCATCGGGGCCGACGAGTGCATAGGCGACGTAGAGCGTATTCCCGATATTCTGAATGTTGAAGGGGGCATAGCCGGAAGGCAGCGTAGGGTCGGTGAACGATCCCGCGAGGTCGGGCGCGCCGGCATTGCCCTTGATCACGTCGATCTTGCCGCCGGCGAAATCGGCGGCATAGAGATAATGGTTGCCGCCGATCACGCTGAGCGCCGCGCCTGTGTACGAAGCGCTGCCCGGCGTCTGAAGGATTTCGGCGGTCGTTCCGAGCGCGCCTCGCCAGCCGGAGACCGTGCCGTCTTCGCTGACGAATAGAAACGCGTCGTTGTTAAAGCCACCAGTGGGATTGAAGACTTGGCCGGTCACGGATCCGTCGCCTGGGATCGTGACGGTCAGGCCCAATTTGGTGGTCGCCTGAGTGGTGGGGTTGACGCTGTAGACGGTCGAGACACCGCCGCCGTTCGAAGAAACCCAGAATGGTCCGGTGGGGCTCGAGGCGAGGCCCCAGGCGTTGAGCAGTGCCGGGTCCGTGATCTTCGCCGGATTCGCGGCCTGCTTGTCCGTGACCAGATTGGTGACGGTGACAGGTCCGGCATGGGCGATGGAGGGGGCTAGGGCCAGGAAGCAACCAAGGGAGAAGGTTCGTAAAGTCATCGAGATTCGCATGACATCTTCCTCTCGTCTGTGAGCGGTTATTCCGACATTTCGAGTGCCCCCCGTGCCTTTGTCCCGATGGCGACCGCAAAGGTTCACTGCGTCGGGATGAAAGCTTCTCCGGACCCCGCGATACGCCTGCGTCGCGACATTTGCATGAAAAGCAGGGTTCCGCTGCAGCGCATGGCGCCCGGGCGCTTGCCCGAGTCCGCCTCGCCGCTTATCTTGGATCCATGGCCGTTCTCCCCATTGTCGAAGTGCCCGACCCACGCCTCAAGATGGTCTCGACGCGCGTCGAGACGATCGACGACGAATTGCGGCAGCTGATCGCCGACATGTTCGAGACGATGTACGACGCCCCCGGCATCGGACTGGCGGCGATCCAGGTCGGCGTGCCGAAACGGCTGCTCGTGATGGACCTGCAGGAAGACGAAGACGAAGAAGGCAAGCCGATCCGGCAGCCGCGCGTCTTCATCAATCCCGAGATCATCGATCCGTCCGAGGAGATCTCGATCTACAACGAAGGCTGCCTGTCGGTCCCCGATCAGTTCGCCGAAGTCGAGCGCCCAGCAACCTGCCGCGTGCGCTGGACCGATGCGGACGGTGTCGACCATGACGAACAGTTCGAAGGCCTGCTCGCGACGTGTATCCAGCACGAGATGGATCATCTCAACGGCATTGTGTTCCTTGACCATCTCTCGCGGCTCAAGCGCCAGATGATCCTCAAGAAGCTCGACAAGGCGCGCAAGGCGGCCGCCTGATTGGAGCTTGCCGCGCGGTCTCGCCGGCAGTAGGTTCGCCTTCTGTTCCGTCCGGAGGCGAGCGTGGACCCGATTGCCCTGATTCTCATCGTGGTTGCGCTGCTCGCCGGGCTGGCGGTCGGCTGGTTGCTCGGCAGTCGCGGTGTGGCGCGGGAGCGCAGCGGACGCGAGGCGCGCGAGGCCGATTTCAAGCGCGCGATTACCGAACTGGCGAGTGCCGAGGAGCGCGCCAAGGAAGTCGCGCCGCTGCGCGAGCAAGTCGAAGCGATTCGCGACGAGCGCGACAGCGCCAAGCTTCAACTCGCGGAGCTTCGCGCCAAGGCCGATGCCTTCGAAGAGCGGCTCGCCGAGTTCAAGGGCGCCCGTGAGGCGATGGCAAACCAGTTCTCGGATGTCGCCGGCAAGCTGCTCGGCGAGGCGCAGCGCGTCTTTCTCGAGCGTGCGGACGCGCGCTTCAATCAGGCCGGAGAGAAGAATGAGGAGAAGCTCAAGACGCTGCTCCAGCCGGTCGAAGCGACACTAAAACGCTACGAGGAGGGGCTGAGCCAGGTCGAGAAGGACCGCGTGGGCAGCTATCAGGCACTGCGCGAAGCGGTGCAGCTGCTCCACGCCGGCCACGGCCAGGTGCGCGACGAGACCGCCAAGCTGGTCAATGCGCTGCGGGCGAGCCCCAAGGCGCGCGGCCGCTGGGGGGAGCAGAGCCTCCGGAACGTGCTCGAACAGGCAGGGCTCTCGCCTTTCGCCGATTTCTCCACCGAGGTTTCGGTCGATACCGACGACGGCCGTCTGCGCCCCGACGTGATCGTGCGCATGCCGGGCGGGCGCAAGCTGATCATCGACGCCAAATGCTCGCTCAACGCCTTCCTCGACGCGAGCGAAGCGATCGACGAGACGGCGCGCACCACGCATCTTAAGGCGCATGCCGCGGCAATCCGCCGGCATGCCGAGCAACTGGGCTCGAAGAACTATTGGGCGCAGTTCGGCGACGCCGCCGACTATGTGATCCTCTACATCCCCGGCGAACATTTCCTCACGGCAGCGCTCGAGCAGGACGATGTGCTATGGGAATGGGCATTCGAGCGCCGCGTGCTGCTGGCGACGCCGACGAACCTCGTCGCAATTGCGCGCACGGTCGCCAGCGTCTGGCGGCAGGAGCGGCTCGCCGAAGAAGCCGCCGAAATCGCGCGGCTCGGCAAGGAACTGCATTCGCGGCTCGCGACGATGGGCAGCCATGTCGCACGCATGGGCCGCAATCTCGAAGCTGCGACCGGCGCGTACAATGCGATGGTCGGCAGCCTCGAGAGCCAGGTGATGACGCAGGCCAAGCGTTTCGAGGCGCTCGAAGTGTCGAGCGGCACCAAGGAGATCGAGCCGCTCCCGATGGTCGAGAACGCCCCGCGGCCGCTGACCAAGCTCGTCGCTGGCCTGATGCCCGACGAGCAGGCCGCCGAATGACTCGTAGCTAGCCCAGCAGTCGGATGTGCGCGGTCATGGCGACCGCGTAAGAGAATTGCGCCGACAGTTTGCGGGCAAGACCCATGTGGTGGACCATGCGCCGCATGCAGCACGCAGATGCATTCGATGCCATCGAACTAGAACAGCTTTCGAAGCGTGAGAGTCGCGGTTCGTCCGATCGGCTCGAGATAGTCGGGCTGGAGGCGGTTGGGGATTTTGCCATAGCCATTGTGGGCGCTTGGCTGCGCATCGAGGACGTTTTTCACGTCGATTTGCAGCCGCAGCTTGCGCGCCCAATTCTGGTGAACCAGCCGATGTACGCTGAAATAGGCGCCAATGTTGAGCAGCAGTATGGGAGCGAAATGGAGGTTGGCCGCGGGGTCGGCACTCCGCACACGGTTCGCACCGCCGTACCAGCCATCGAAGGTGGCGCCGAGGTCGAGATAGTTGACGCCGCCATAGAAATAGCCGGAGACGCGCGGGCTGCCACCTCCGGTGACGGTATCGCCACCGAGCAAGTCGAGCTCGGGCGTACCAGGGCGCAGTTGCAGGCGATCGCTGAATTTCAAGGTGGGCCCGATCCCGCCATAATAGCTCGGCAGCATTTGTATCCCGCCTCCCGGACGGGGCGGTTGGGGTTTGCCGAGCCTGCCATTGGCATTCACGACAAGATTGAGCGTACTCTGTCGCTCGACTGCGAAGTTGGTCGGGCGGTAGGCGACCGAAATGAGCTTTCCCGTCGAGTCACGTACGAACAGGTCCGGAAGCAGCGCTTCGGTCTGCGGCGTGATTGCGTAGACCGTACCCGTCTGGTCGCGGATTGTCGTCGACTCATAGGTCGCAGTTACTCGCCATTCGCGTTTTGCGAACGGCTTGACGGTGACCGTGACCGATCGGGCGAGGCGGTGCTCTGCGGCAAGATCCGGGTTGCCGCCGCGCAGCATCGTCACCAACGCGGTACGGCCATTGCTGTAATCGAACACGGCCGCGTTCGGCGTCTGATATGCCGGGGTCGCGAGCGCCGCCATGTCCGGCGCGGCGGCGCTGCGCTTGACCGTGGCTAGCAGCTGAATGCCTTCGATCGGGCTCCAGGCCGCGCCATAGGTCGTGTCGCGCAGCGATCCGAAACCTTGGACTGCGCGGGCGCGGAACGAGGCATTGACCGAAATATCGCCCAACGAGGCCAGTGCGTGCTCGCGTCGCGACGTCAACGGCACATCGATCGCCAGACCGCCTTCGATGCGGCTACGGCCCAGACTCAATTCGAACGGGTTTGGCCCCTGCGTGGACGATTGCGCGGTGGCACGATCGGCTTCGGCGGTAGCCGTCACGGCTACTTTGCCGCCAGGGAGGTGCACCGGCGTGTTGGTGATCACCGATTTGGCGCCGATGGTTCGCGTGCGCTGTCGTGCCTGGTCGGTCAGTCGATTGGTCAGTAGCGAGGCATCGAGCGGCGCGAATGGGTTCGCGCCGTTGGCGATCGCCGCATTGGCCGCCGTCAAGTCGATACCGCGCTCGTTGATGCCCTCGACGAGCTGTTGGTCGAACGTGCCAGTCAGATCCCAGCGCCAACCGGCAATCGCGCCACGCAGCACGAAGCCGGCATGCAGGCTGGTGGTCGTCTGGTCTTGGCGCAGCGGCGGAGCCTCGATGAGATAGCGGTCGAGCAACACCGGCTGCCCGAAGGGCGAATAGGGATTGGCCGCGGGCACCACCAAAGTTGCCGGCGACGGGCCGGAAAGCCCGCGATCGCGACTGCGTTCGGCGGACAGGCTGAGCGATCCGGCCAGCGTCTTGCCGATGCGATTGGCGAGCACCGCTTCGGCCTTGATTGCGTCGTTGCGCGCCGTCAGCGATCGATAGGGACCGAGATCGAACAGCCGCGGATCATCGGCTCCGACCACATAGGCACCAAGACTCGTTCGGGAGGCGGCGGCGTCGGGTACGCGCGCGATCCGCACGACATGCCCCACTGCGGCGGACAGCGCGGGATCGATCTCCCCGTTGGTCCCGAGCACATTGCCGATCGCGTCGAACGGCACGTCGGGATCCGGAGCGATGTCGCGATCCGAAACGGACAGGGGATCGGTGTGGCGAACTTCGAGCGCCAGCGTGAGCCTGGCATCGCCCCGCAGGCGCGTGAGACCCATATTGGCCTTTTCGGTGGCGCCGCCGCCGCGCGTGGTAATGCCGGCACTGCCGCGAAGCTCCACCTGGCGGAAACGACGCTTGGTGATGAAGTTGACCACGCGCCGAGTAGGAGGGAAGCCGAACTTGACCGCCGTAGCCTCGGGGAAGACCTCGATCGTCTCGATAGCTTCGGGTGGCAAGCTATTGATTTCCTCATATCCCGACACGCGCTGTGCGTTGAGCAGCATGATCGGATCCGAACCGTCGGCCGATTGCACCGCGCCGCGTATCGCGCGCAGCAGATCGGGAATTGTGGCGGCGCCGGTGGCCGCGATTGCTGCGGTGTCGAGCCTCGAGAGCGGTGCGACATTGGTTTCGGCCGACGCGCGATCGCCGGTGACGACGATCTCGCTCGCATCGCGCGGGTCAGGTTGCGGCAGCACCGGTGGTTCCGACCGTTGCGCGGATGCGGCGGCATCTCCGAGCAATCCGATCACCGAGAGACAAGCCAATGCGCCTCTGGCTGGCATGCGGCAACTGTTCGGCTTTCGCATGATTCTCCCCCTTCGACGGCTGGCACATCTTGCCAGCGCCGACCCATGTTTTGGTTGCGCGGGTCACTCGCATCCGTTCCTGCCCGTGCGTGTAGAAGTTGTTGATTTCTAGGCGGTGCTTTCTTCACGCGATTGTTTTTATTGTATTATCCGTGCAGCCGGCGTGGTGACCGTATATCAGCGAAGCTCGGCGTCGTGGGCGATCACCAGCGTGCCACCGCTGCGCGAGGTCAGCACCAAGCGATCGCGATTCCCCTGGCTGACGCTCGCGCGGTCGCCGAAGAAGGCGAGCAGTTCGCGCTCCTGATCGTTGGCCGAGGGCGCGATGCACGCGCGCCTGGTGGAGATCATCGGCCCCGTCGTGAGCCGTCCGCGCTTGAAACGAAAGCTTCCGCCGAACGCGTTGCAGCCAGTATTGCCGCTGACGCGGTCGCCGTCGAAGCGAATCGTTGCAGGCGAGCGTTCGAGCGTCGGCCGTCCGTTGATAGAAAGGACCCGCCAATTGCCGATCAACGCGTTCTGCGGCTGGTCGATCAGCTTGCCGCCGCAGCCGCGGAAGCTGCGCCGGCCGACGATGACGGTCACGGTGTCATGATAGCGCCGGTCGTTCATGCCATCGTTGCAGGGCATATGCGTGACGTCGACGGCGAAACGCGGCGTCACATAGCGCTCGCCGTTGAAGCCGACGATCGTGCGCGGCTTTGGCGCCATGATCGGACGCGCACCGCTCACCACGAAGCGTAGGGAGCGCGAGTCGATCGTCAGGTTCCAGAACGGCTCGGTCCCGTGCGCGCGATATGGCTCGGCATTACTCTGCGCCTGGGCGGATCCGGCGGCGAGCAGCAACAGTACAGTAGCGGTGCGGAACAGCGTCTTCATCGTTCGTCCTTTCGCTACCGCATGTGCAACGATTCGGCTGAACAGACGCTGGCAGGTTACTTCAGGCTGGCGAAAGTTGGTGCAAGACTTCGTACGCCACGACGGCAGTCGCGACCGCGGCATTGAGACTGTCGGCCTTGCCGTGCATCGGGATCTTCACTTTGACATCGCATTCGGCGGCCATGAAGTCGGGCATGCCTTGCGCTTCGTTGCCCGTGAGCAGGAAGCAGGGCGCGGAATAGCGCGGGGCGCGGTAATCGAAATCGGTATCGAGGCTGAGCCCGACCAATTGACCGGGGCCGGCGCGTAGCCAGTCGCAAAATTGCGCCCAGGGCGCTTTGGCCACGGGTACGGTGAACAGCGCCCCCATGCTCGCGCGCACCGCCTCGACCGAGAAGGGATCGACGCAATCGTCGACCAGGATCAGCCCGCCCGCGCCGACGGCGTCAGCAGTGCGCAGGATCGTGCCGAGATTGCCTGGATCGCGCAGCCGCTCGGCGACTAGCCAGAGCGGCGCGACGTCGCGGTCAAGCGCGTCGAGTTCGACGGCGAATTCGGGATATACGCCGACGACGGCACCCGGATTCTCCTTGCCCGATAGCTTCGAGAGGATGTCGGCGTCGGTCTCGATCGCTTCTCCGCCGGCGGTTTCGGTGTCGCGGACCAGGGCCTGGACTAAGGGATGGGCCACGCTGTCGTGCGAAAAGAACAGATATTGGGGTAGCCGCCCGGCCTCGCGCGCTTCGGTCAGGATGCGCAGACCTTCGGCGAGGAACAATCCCTCCTCACGCCGATGCTTCTTGTCGCGGAGCGACCGCACGCGTTTGACCAGAGGATTCGAGAAGGCGGTGATTTCGCGGGGCATAGCGGGCACTAATGCGTTGCACGAGCGACGGAGACCAGCCCGAGATGGTCGGCGAATGGATCGAAATCGCGATCGCTATAGAGCAGAGGCAGGTTGATTTCGATGCAACGCGTTGCGATCAGGGTATCGATCGTTTTGCGGATCGTTATCCCTCGCGCCCGGAGCGCGCGAAAATTGCGCGCTGCCTTCACGGCTATGTCGACCCCCGCAATATCGACATGTGGCAGTGATCCCAGCAACCGAAGCGCCAGTTCGAAATCACGGTGGATCGAAAATCCTTGGAGAACTTCCGTCAGGATGATGTCACCGACGGCTAGCTCTTCCTGGCCCAGCAATCGATCGAGCAGGTCGGTTTCGTGCGAAGCTGTGCCGCGAAAATAGTCGATCCACACGCTCGAATCGACGAGGATCACGCGTCGAGACGCATCGCGGCAAGATCGCCCTCCCAGCCAAGCTTGCCGCGCAACTGCCGGATCTCTTGTTGCCGCTTGAGCATGACGAGCGCCCGCAAGCCGAGTTCGACCGCTTGTTTTTTCGTGCGCGCGCCTGAAGCGCGCATGGCCTCGTCCATCAATGCAGCGTCAATGACGATGTTGGTTCGCATTATGTGTATCCAGTGAAGACTTTATACACATAGGCGCATTGTGGCAGGTCGGCAACGCGTCGCATCCGTGCGTCGGTGTCAGGGCACCGCGATCCACGCGATGTTGCTCCATGGCTGGACGTAGAATTCGCCATCGGTTGCGCCATGCACGGCGATGCCGGTCTCGTCAGCGGCGATGATCGCGCGTTCGTTAGGCATCTTCTGGCCGGCGGTGCAGATCCGCGCCATCAGCACGTGATTATTGTCGGCCAGCGCCTTGCGAAGAACTTCAAGCATCACCGATTCTCCCTCGGGTCGAGGTAGGAATGCAAGCTTCCCGGCTCAATCCTCGCCGAAACGATCCTCGACGAGTTGCGCGAGTGCGGCGACTGCATTTTCCGCACCTTCGCCTTCGGCCGAGATGGTGATGGAGTCGCCCATCGCCGCGCCGAGCATCATCAGCCCCATGATCGACGTGCCGGTAACTTTGGATCCGTCTTTCTCGACCACCAGCTCGACCGGCTGAGTCGAGGCGAGCGTTACGAACTTGGCACTCGCGCGGGCGTGCAGGCCTCTCCGGTTGTTGATCTGAACCGTACGACTCGTTTGCGTCACGCAGCGGCCTCTCCCAGGACTTCCGATGCAACGGTGATGTATTTCTTACCCGCATCGCGCGCCGCGACAACCGCTTCCGTGACTTTCATCGATTTGCGCGCGCCGCCGAGGCGAATCAGCATCGGCAGGTTGATTCCGGCGATCACTTCGATTCGGCCCGCTTCCATCAGCGAGATCGCGAGATTCGAAGGCGTTCCCCCAAATAGATCGGTAAGTACGATCACGCCGCGGCCAGTATCCACCTCGGCGATCATGCGTCGGATGTCCGCGCGGCGCTCTTCCATGTCGTCGTCGGGGCCGATCGATATCGCTGCGACATGATCCTGCTTGCCCACGACATGTTCCATCGCGACGACGAACTCCTGGGCGAGTCGCCCGTGCGTCACGAGTACCAACCCGATCATTCCCCGGTTCCTTCTTCTTCGCCCTCGAGGCCCCCCTCGAGCGAGTCTTGTGGCGAAGTCTGCAGATCGCGATGCGTTACCGTGGGCGAAAATTGTGCATCGCGCAACAGTTCCGCCATTCGCTCTGTCACGTGCACGGACCGATGTCTCCCTCCGGTACACCCGAATGCCACCGTTACGTAAGATTTCCCTTCCGCCCGATATCGGGGAAGCAACGTAAGCAGGAGATCGGAGATCTGCTGTATCGCAAGGCCATAGGCGGGGTCGGCAGCGACATAGTCGCTCACGTCGCGATCGAGTCCCGTGCCGGCGCGCAATCGAGCGTCCCAATGCGGGTTACGCAGGAAGCGCATGTCGAACACCAGATCGGCATTGCGCGGGAGCCCGCGGGCAAAACCGAACGACATCAGCGACAAGGTGGGCCCACTCTGGCCCTCGGGCGAGAAATTGTCGCGGATCTGCAGCGCGAGTTCGTTGGCGGTCAGGTTGGTGGTGTCGATCAACCGATTGGCCCAGCGTCGCATCGGCACGAGCAACTCGCGTTCGCGCGCAATGCCGTCGCTCGCCGGGCGGTCGATTGCGAGCGGATGGCGGCGCCGCGTTTCGGAATAGCGACGTTCGAGCTCGCTGCCCGCGCAATCGAGGAACAAGGTGCCGATGTCGTAGCCGCGTTCCTCGCGCAACTTCTTGATGCGCCGCACAATGCTCTCGGCATCGAACCCGCGCGTCGCCGCACCCATCCCGACCGCGAGCGGGCGTTCGTCGAGTTCGGCACCTTCGGCAGGCTCGGTGTCGAGCAGACGGTTGAGCAGCAGAAGCGGAAGATTGTCGACGATCTCCCAGCCGAGGTCCTCGAGCGTGCGCAGCACCGTCGACTTGCCGGCACCCGACATGCCGGTGACGAGCAGGATCGGCTTGGCGCGCTTGGTCATGCGGCGATCTGCCGCAAGGCAAGCTCGACCTTGATCGGCGCCGAGGGCTCGAGCGCGGCGAGCGCGAGCACCGGCACATCGACGCCGGCGATGCGGCGATAGCGCTTTTCCTCGGGCAGACGCGGCGGGTGATCTAGGATCACGATCAGCAGCGCCACCGGCACGCGATCCTGGTGCGGCATCTTCAGGATGCCGATCCCGCGGACTTCGATCTTTCCGGCGATCGTCGGCGGCGCGCAGGCGACCAGTATGCCCGATTCGCGGCGGCAGATGGTCTGATCGTCGGCGATCAGCGTCGCGCCGCGGTCGATCAGGCGCAACGCGAGATCGGATTTGCCTTCGCCGGACTTGCCCTCGATCAGCACGCCATGTCCGCCGATCGCCACGCTCGACGCGTGGAGCATCTCCGAAGACAGTGCGGTCGCGGCTTTTTGCTCGTTCATCGTTCGTCTGCGAGCGGCAGCCGCACCACGAAATGCGCGCCGCTCAACCGGTCCTTACGAGGTTCGACGTGAATGGTCCCTTGATGGCCCTCGACGATCGTACGTGCGATGGCAAGACCCAGCCCGGAATGCTCGCCGAACGCTTCGTCCTCGGGGCGTACCGAGTGGAACCGGCGGAAGATCGCCTCGCGATGTTCCTCGGGCACACCTGGTCCTTCGTCATCGACCGAGATTTCGATGTCCTTCTTGCGTGCCCGGCACCCGATCGCGATCAGTCCGCCGTCGGGCGAGAAGGACACCGCATTCTCGAGAAGATTGTCGAGCACGCGCTCGATCCGGGCGCCTTCGGCGAGCACGACCAGCGGCGTCTTGTCGGGTCGGTCGAAGCGCAGTCGAACCCCGCGTGGCAGCCCGCGCTCGCTGCGCTGGGCGACCAGCGCGGCGATCATCATCCCGAGATCGATCGGTTCGAATTTGGCGCGACTGAGCTGCGCGTCGAGCCGCGACGCATCCGAGATGTCGGTGATCAGCCGATCGAGCCGATGGACGTCTTCGCGCACGATCGCGAGCAGCCGCTCCTGGAGCTCGGGGTCCTTGACCTTGCTCAGTCCCTCGACTGCCGAGCGCAAAGACGCAAGCGGGTTCTTGAGTTCGTGCGTCACGTCGGCGGCAAAGGCCTCGGTGGCGTCGATCCGGGCACGCAGCGCCTGGCTCATGTCCGAAAGCGCGCGGGCGAGGCTTCCGATCTCGTCGGCGCGGCGCGGAAGACGCGGGACGACGACTTCGCGCGCGCGGCCCAGTCGCACGCGCATTGCCGCATGCGCAAGCCGGCGCAACGGCCGTACGATCGTGCGCGCGAGGAATAGCGAGAGGCTCACCGACGTCCCGATCACGATCAGCAGGACGATACCGAGGCGATAGCGCTCGTTGCGTACCGTCTGCGTGATGTCGCGGGCATTGGCGGTGGTCATCACGACGCCGTCGGGAGCATAAGCTGCCGCGGCAGTGATCACGGTCGTGCGGTCGGGAGCTCGCCACGGGGTTGCCGGCGCGCCATGCGAGGTGAAGGCGGTGCTGACATCGGGCCAATCAAGCCCCGCGTCGGTCTGCCGCTCGCGGTAGAGCGGCGCACGATTGGCACCAGCGACCGTATCGATCAGCGCATCGAGCGCGCGCGCCACCGTCTGGTTCCACGGGTCCTTGTCTGGATCGCGGAACACGACATTCTTGAGGCCCATGCGGCGGCTGTCGGCGGTCAGCTGACCCTTTGCATCGTAAAGCCGGATACGCGTTCCGGTGTCATAGGCCAGTCGAAGCACCAATGCCGGTCGGCGCGCCGGCGCAGTCGCCGCAATCGCCTGTGCAATCAAACGGATCTCGCGGCTCGCCTGTGCCACGCGACTGTCGACAAGTCGGGCGCGGTACGAATCGAGATAGAAAAACCCGCCCGCCAGCAGCGCGAGCGCGAAAATGTTGACTGCGAGAATGCGCGGCGTGAGCGACAGCCGGTTCGACCATCGCAGCGCGAGATCGCGCTCGTCACTCGTCCGAGAAGCGGTAGCCGGCCCCATAGAGCGTTTCGATAGCATCGAACTCGCCGTCCACCTGCCGGAATTTGCGCCGGATCCGCTTGATGTGGCTATCGATGGTACGGTCGTCGACATAGATGTCGTCCTGATACGCCGCATCCATCAGCTGGTTGCGCGTCTTGACGATGCCCGGGCGCTGGGCGAGCGTCTCGAGGATCAGGAATTCGGTGACGGTGAGCGTGACGTTGCGGCCGCTCCAGGTCACCTTGTGCCGCGCCGGATCCATCGAGAGCCGGCCACGATCGAGCACCGGCGCCGGTTCCTCGGGCGTGCTGCCTTCGATCGCAGGGGAGGAGGGCTCGGTGCGGCGGAGGATCGCGCGGATGCGCGCGATCAACAACCGCTGGCTGAACGGCTTCGAGATATAATCGTCGGCACCCATGGCGAGGCCGAGCGCCTCGTCGAGCTCGTCGTCCTTGCTGGTGAGGAAGATCACCGGGATCGCACTGCGCTCGCGCAGCCGGCGGAGCAGTTCGAGCCCGTCCATCTTGGGCATCTTGATGTCCAGCACCGCGAGGTCGGGCGGATTCTCGATCAGGGCCTTCAATGCGCTCTCGCCGTCCGAGTAGACACGCGTGAGAAATCCTTCGGTCTGCAACGCAATCGAAACCGAAGTCAGGATGTTGCGGTCGTCATCGACCAGGGCAATGGTGGCGCTCATGCGGGCAGGGGTGTTTCCAGGGCGAGCATCGGAACGCTCCCGACTAAACCAAAGCGCGACCAGGCTCAACTTCGGCGAGAGCCAAGTCGTCCCATAGATGATTGACTCGATGCCCCGGCGCATGCCTATGGGGGATAACGATAAGACATAACAAGCACATGGTCGGCGCGACGGAGAAGGGCGCCGCGCCACTGGGGCAGGAGTAGGGATGTGACTGAGCGTACGCCACGCTTTGGTCTCGACGCCATGGGCATCGAGACGAGCGCCGAAGTCCACTGGAACCTGATCGCCGCGCCACTGGTAGAATTCGCGCTCAAGCGGAACGAAGGCCTGCTCGCGAAGGACGGGCCGCTGGTCGTCGAGACGGGCAAGCGCACCGGGCGTTCGGCGCAGGACAAATACACCGTCCAGGATGCCGGAACCGCCGACACCGTGTGGTGGAACAGCGGCAACAAGCCGATGTCGCCCGAGCATTTTGCCGCACTCAAGGCCGATTTCCTTGCCGAGCTCAAGGTCAGGCCAACGCTGTTCGTGCAGGATCTATATGGCGGCTCGCAGCCCGAGCACCGGGTGAAGGTGCGCGTGATCAACGAGCTGGCCTGGCACAATCTCTTCATCCGCACGATGCTCGTGCGTCCCGAGCGCGATCTGCTTGCCGATTTCGTACCCGAATTCACGATCATCGATCTGCCGACGTTTCGAGCCGATCCCGCGCGCCACGGCACGCGCAGTGAGACCGTGATCGCCGTCAATTTCACTGAGAAGCTGATCCTGATCGGCGGCACCCGCTATGCTGGCGAGATGAAGAAATCGGTGTTCGGCCTGCTCAACTATATACTGCCGAGCCAAGGCATCATGCCGATGCATTGCTCGGCGAACATCGGCCCGGATGGGGACACTGCGATCTTCTTCGGCCTCTCGGGCACCGGCAAGACCACGCTCTCCGCAGACGCAAGCCGCACGCTGATCGGCGACGACGAGCATGGCTGGTCGGACACTGCGGTGTTCAATTTCGAAGGCGGCTGCTACGCCAAGATGATCCGGCTCTCGGCCGAGGCCGAGCCCGAGATTTTCGCGACCACCAAGCGCTTCGGCACAGTGCTCGAAAATGTCGTGATCGACCCCGACACGCGCGAGTTGGACCTTGACGACGCGACGCTCGCGGAGAACAGCCGCGGCTCCTATCCGATCGATTTCATCCCCAATGCCTCGAAAGAGAATATGGGGCCGGTGCCGAAGAATGTCGTGATGCTCACTGCCGATGCCTATGGCGTACTGCCGCCGATCGCGAAGCTCACGCCGGAGCAGGCGATGTATCATTTCCTATCTGGCTATACGGCGCGCGTAGCCGGTACCGAGATCGGCGTGACCGAGCCCGAGGCGACCTTCTCGACCTGTTTCGGCGCGCCGTTCATGCCGCGCCATCCATCGGTCTACGGCAATCTGCTCAAGGAGCGGATCGCCAAGGGCGGCGTCGACTGCTGGCTGGTCAACACCGGCTGGAGCGGCGGCAAGGCGACGATGCCGGGGATCAAGCGCATGCCGATCAAGGCGACGCGCGCATTGCTCAACGCCGCGCTCGACGGCAGTCTCAACGGGGCGACGTTCCGCAAGGATTCCAATTTCGGGTTCATGGTCCCGATGCAAGTGCCAGGCGTGGACGCGAAGCTGCTCGACCCGCGACAAAGTTGGGCGAACCCGGCAGAGTATGACGCGACCGCGGCCGATCTGGTCGAGAAATTCGTCAACAACTTCGCCCAGTTCGCCGATCACGTCGACGAGGGGGTGCGCCAGGCGGCGCCCCAGGTGACCGAAACCGCATAGGCCCGATCGTTTCTCGATCGGGCAAATCACCAGAGAGCCCGATCGAAATGACCGACCATCACCCACGCCCGTTCGCCGATGACGCGGCCATTCGCCACGTCGGCGCAGGCCTGCTCGGCTGCACCCTGCCCAAGATCGAGTGGACGCATGAGGCCCATTTGGCCGCCTGCCTCTGGCTGCTCACCGAGCGCCCGGATGTAGACATGGATGCCGAAATCGGCGGCATCATCCGCCGTTACAACGAAAGCGTTGGTGGCGTGAACGACGATACCCAGGGTTATCATGAGACGATCACCCGCGCGTATGTCGCAGGAACGCGCGCGTTCCTACGCAGCTGGCGCGGCGGGGAGGGCCTTGCCGAGCGTGTTAACGGGCTACTGGCATCGCCCGCCGGGCGTCGCGACTGGCCCTTGGCCTTCTACTCGCGCGAGCGGTTGTTCTCCATCGCGGCCCGGCGCGGCTTCGTTGAACCAGATCGCGCACCTCTGCCGCAATTTGACAGTATACTGTCAGAATGACATAAGGCTGTCGATATGAGTGCAGCGTTGACCGAACTGATCCTGGCGGTGTTTCGCCTCAACGGCCGCTTGCTGGCCGCGGGAGACGCACTGGTCTCGGACATCGGGCTGACGAGCGCACGCTGGCAGGTGCTGGGTGCGGTTGCGCTGGCTGACGCCCCTCAGCCAGTAGCGCACCTCGCGCGTGCCATGGGGCTGACAAGGCAATCGGTGCAGCGGATCGTCGACGCGCTGGTCGCCGAGGGGCTGCTGCGGCTCGAGCCTAACCCTCACCATGTACGTGCGCGGCTGGTACGACTGACCGATACCGGCGCCGCGCTGCATGCGGCCGCAAGTGCGCGGCAAGTGCCGTGGGCGAAGGCACTTGGCGATGGGCTCGACGCAGATGCCGTGCGCGAGTCGGCGGAGCTGCTGCGCACCCTCGAAGCGCGGTTGGGCCATTCGACGAAGGAGGAAGCGCTATGTTGACCGGTCTGTTGGCGCTGATCGTCGCGGCGGTGTTCGCGGGCGCTGCCTTCTACATCAATGTCGTCGAGCAACCGGCGCGCCTGGCGCTGGACGATGCGGCGCTGCTCCGTCAGTGGAAACCCGCCTATCGCCGCGGCACCGCGATGCAGGCACCGCTGGCCATCGCCGGATTGGTCCTCGGTTGCGGCGCCTGGTTCGAGCTGGGAGACCCGTTGTGGCTGGTGGGCGGCGCGCTGATGGGCGCGAACTGGCCCTGGACGCTGCTGGCGGTCATGCCGATCAATCGTCAGCTGACGGCGATCGTACCCGCCGATGCGAGCGCGTCGAGCCGGGCGCTCCTCCATCGCTGGGCCAGGCTACACGCCGTCCGAACAGCGCTGGCCGTGGGGGCAGCGGCCAGCTTCGCAGTGGCACTGCTGCGCGACTAATCGCTTCAGCCAGCGTCGAGCGGCTCGACTTCAAGCACCGCCGACTGCCCGCCGACGATGCGCACTCGCGCGCCGGCTGCGGCATCGGGTCCGCGCGCCGGCCATTCGCCGTCGCCGACACGTACGCGGCCGCGACCGTTTTCGATCGTTTCGGTTACCACGACCTCCAGGCCGATCATTCGCGCCATGCGGTCGTTCAGCAGCGGATCGCTCGTCTCGACCGGATAGTCGCGATACCAGCGCTTGCCGATTGCCACCGAGACGCCGGTCCACGCCGCGAACGCCACCCATTGCAATGCGATTGGGAAGTCCGGCAGCGCGAAAGCGATCAAGCCGGTGATCGCCGCTGCAAGGGCGACGAAGATCAGGAAAACTCCAGGCACTAGCAGTTCGAGGCCGGCAAGCAGCGCTGCCGCGATCAGCCAGGCAATGCCGGCATGCGCCAGCCAGTCGGTCACGGGGTTTGCTTGTCTTTATCGAGGACCAATGGAGCGGCGGACGCAGCACGCCGCGACGCGGGCGCGCTCTGCGAGGGAGCGGGCGGTGAGTCCTTGCCCAGCACTTCCTTGGCCAGTTCGCCGATCCCCCCCAGCGTGCCCATCAGTTGCGTCGCCTCGACCGGGAACAGGATCGTCTTGGCATTGGGAGACGTCGCGAATTTACCGATCGCCTCGACGTATTTCTGGGCGATGAAATAGTTGATCGCCTGCGTACTTCCGCCCTCGATCGCGTCAGAGACCAGCTGCGTGGCGGTGGCTTCGGCCTGCGCAGCGCGCTCGCGCGCCTCGGCGTCACGAAATGCCGATTCCTTGCGTCCCTCGGCTTCGAGGATCCGCGCCTGTTTCTGCCCCTCGGCGCGCAGAATCTCGGATGCGCGCGTGCCCTCTGCCTCGAGAATGTTGGCACGCTTCTCGCGCTCGGCCTTCATCTGCCGCGCCATCGAATTGACGATGTCGACCGGCGGGCGGATGTCCTTGATCTCGACGCGCGTGATCTTCACGCCCCATGGCGTGGTCGCGTGATCGACCACCGATAGCAGCCGCGCGTTGATTTCATCGCGCTTGCTCAGCGTCTCGTCGAGGTCCATCGAGCCCATCACCGTGCGCAAATTGGTCGTGGTGAGCTGGAGCAGCGCGACATAGAGGTCGGAAACTTCATAGGCGGCCTTGGCGGCATCCAGCACCTGGAAGAACACCACGCCGTCGGTCGAGATCATCGCATTGTCCTTGGTGATGATCTCTTGCCCGGGAATGTCGACGACCTGCTCCATCATGTTCACGCGCCGTCCGACGCGATAGAAGAAGGCGGGGTAGAAGTTGAAGCCAGGCCGGGCGACGGTGGTGAACCGGCCGAAGTGCTCGATCGTGTACTGATAGCCCTGACGGACGATCTTCACGCTGGAGAACAGGTACAGGACGACGATGACGGCGACGATCGCCAGCAAACCCGAGATGATCTCCATGGCCACTCCGACTCCCCCTCGTATTTATGCGACGATGCTAGCATAGCGCGGCGATGAGCACAGCCCGCCCCCTTGCGCCCCGTACCGCGCTGTTCCTGCCCGCTTCGAACCCGCGTGCGATTGCCAAGGCACGCACGCTCGCTGCCGATATGGTGATCCTCGATCTTGAGGACGCGGTGCGCGAAACCGACAAGGCGAGCGCGCGCGAGGCTGCCGTGACCGCGGTGGGCGAGGGCTTCGGTCAGCGGCTGGCCGCGATCCGGCTAAACGCGGTCGGCACCGCGGATCATGCGGCCGACATCGCTGCGGTCGCCGGCTCTCATGCTGCCTTCGCGGTGTTGCCCAAGGTCGAGCATGCCGCCGACGCTGCCCGTGTCGCCGATGCGCTTGGCAAGCCGGTGCTGGCGATGATCGAAACACCGCGCGGCGTGCTCGCGGCCGCCGGGATCGCCGCGGTGCCGGGTGTCGCGGGATTGATCGCCGGCACCAACGACTTGCGTGCGCAGCTCGGCATTCCGGCAGGCGCGAGCCGCGACGCAATCGGGCTCGCCCTGCAGACGATCGTGCTTGCTGCGCGCGTCGGCGAAGGCTGGGCGATCGACGGCGTGTTCAATGCGCTCGAGGATGCCGAGGGACTTGCGGCGGAATGCCGCCACGGTCGTTCGCTCGGGTTCGACGGCAAGGCACTGATCCACCCGAACCAGATCGCCGTCGCCACGGCGGCGTTCGGACCGAGCGCGGACGAGATTGCCGACGCACGTGCGCTTCTCGACGCGTTTCGCGGCGGCGCGGAGCGGTTTCGCGATCGCATGATCGAAGCGATGCACGTCGATCAGGCGCGCGCGTTGGTCGAAAGGGCCGAACGTTGACCGCGCCGCTGATTTCCACCGCCGAGCTTGCGGCCAGCCTTGGCGATCCAGACCTGAAGATCCTTGATGCCAGCTGGCATCTCGATCGTCGCAATGCCCGCGCGGCATTCGCCGAGGCGCACATCCCAGGCGCCGCTTTCTTCGATATCGACGACATTTCCGATCCGACGTCGACGCTGCCGCACATGCTCCCGGACGCAGAATTGTTCGCGAGGAAAGTCGGGGCACTCGGCGTGTCGAATACCGACGCCATCGTCGTCTACGACAACCAGGCCATATTGTCGGCGGCACGCGCGTGGTGGATGTTTCGCGTGATGGGCCACGACAATGTACGTGTGCTCGACGGCGGTCTCGGCAAATGGCTGGCGGAAGGGCGACCGATCGAGGGCGGCGATGAGCGTCCTCGGCCAGCCCATTTCGTCGCGCGGTTTCGTCCCGCGCTCGTGCGAAACGCCGAAGGCGTTCGGGATGCCCTTCTGCAGGACGTGCAAGTAATCGATGCCAGGCCTGCGGCGCGTTTTCGCGGCGAGGCGCCGGAGCCGCGCCCAGGATTGCGCGCCGGCCATATGCCCGGTGCACGCAACCTGCCCGCGCCGGCGATGTTCGCGGCGGACGGCACGCTACGCCCAGCCGATGAATTGCGGGCGTTGTTCGCCGAGTCCGGGGTCGATCCGCTAGCGCTTTCGATCACGAGCTGCGGCTCGGGCATCGCGGCGACCGACACCGCTCTTGCGATGGCGGTGCTCGGCAATTGGGATGTCGCCATCTACGATGGCAGCTGGACCGAATGGGGTGGGCGGCCCGATCTCCCCGTGGTGACCGGCGCGGACTGATGACGGTCCGCTCGGGTTATCTGCTGGCGGCGCTGGTCTTGCTCGCCGTCGAAGTGCTGATCGCGCTGCTCGTCCACGATCAGCTCGTCCGACCCTATTTGGGTGACGGGCTGGCGGTCGTGCTGGTTTACGTCGGACTGCGCGGTTTCACGCGGATTTCAGTGCCGGAGGGGGCCATTGCCGCGTTGGCGGTCGCGTTCGCCATGGAATTCGGGCAGTATTTCCATATCTTATACTATGTCGGCCTGGGGCAGAGCAGACTCGCGCGTATCGTGTTCGGCAGCATGTTCGAGGTGCGCGATCTGTTCGCCTATGTGGTCGGCATCGTTGGTGCGCTCGCGACGGAGACGATGCGGGCCAAACGCCAACTCAAGTCTGTGACGAACTCACGGACGCAACCCAAGGTTGACGCCTGACAGTGGGCACCGCGATTGCGTTCGGCCCCTAGCACTTTCCAAATGCCGCGTTTACATGGGCCGCCAACCTCCGAATCAGGACCTTGGCGCCCCATGGATATTCCCCTCGGCCTCACTTTCGACGACGTCCTCCTCTACCCGGGCGCATCGGAAGTCGTGCCGAGCATGGCCGACACCCGCACGCAGCTGACGCGTGGGCTCAGTCTCAACATCCCGATCCTCTCGTCGGCGATGGATACAGTCACCGAGGCCGACATGGCGATCGTGATGGCGCAGCTCGGCGGGATCGGCGTGTTGCATCGCAACCTCGAAGTCGAGGCGCAGGTCGAGGCGGTGCGCCACGTCAAACGCTTCGAGAGCGGCATGGTGGTCAATCCGATCACCATGACGCCGGATGGCACGCTCGCTGAGGCGCAGGCGCTGATGGAGCGTCATCGCATCAGCGGCATCCCGATCACCGAGGCCGACGGCAAGCTGCTTGGGATTCTCACGCACCGCGACGTGCGCTTCGCAGGTAACCCGAACCAGCCGGTCTCCGAGCTCATGACGCACCACAATCTCGCGACCGTTGGCGCGGGGGTCAGCCAGGAGGAAGCGCGACGGCTACTGCACCAGCGCCGGATCGAAAAACTGCTGGTGGTCGACGACGACTTTCGCTGCATCGGGCTGATCACGGTCAAGGATATCGAAAAGGCCGTCACTTATCCCAACGCGACCAAGGACGCCGCCGGCCGGCTGTGCGTCGCAGCGGCCACGACGGTCGGCGACAAAGGATTCGCGCGGACCGAGGCGCTGGTCGACGCCGAAGTCGACTTGATCGTCATCGACACCGCGCACGGTCACAATATCGATGTCAGCCGCGCGGTCGAACGCGTCAAGAAGCTGTCGAATCGTGTCCAGGTCGTCGCCGGCAATGTCGCGACTGCCGAGGCGACCAAGGCACTGATCGGCGCCGGCGCCGACGGAATCAAGGTCGGTATCGGGCCGGGATCGATCTGCACCACGCGCGTCGTCGCCGGCGTCGGCGTGCCGCAGCTCACCGCAGTGATGGAATCTGCGAACGAAGGCGCGAAGGCGGGGGTGCCGGTGATCGCCGACGGTGGTATCCGTACCTCCGGTGACATTGCCAAGGCGCTCGCCGCGGGCGCATCGAGCGTAATGATCGGCTCGCTGCTCGCCGGCACCGAGGAAGCGCCGGGCGACACTTTCCTCTATCAGGGACGCGCGTATAAATCCTATCGCGGCATGGGCTCGGTGGGAGCGATGTCGCGCGGTTCGGCCGACCGCTATTTCCAGCAGGACATCAAGGATCAGCTCAAGCTGGTGCCCGAGGGAATCGAGGGCCAGGTGCCGTTCAAGGGCACCGCGCGCGACGTCGTGCATCAGCTGGTCGGCGGCGTGAAGGCGGCGATGGGCTATGTCGGCGCGCAGACGCTGCCCGAGTTCCGCAAAAAGGCGCGGTTCGTGCGCATCACCAACGCCGGACTGCGTGAGAGCCACGTCCATGATGTGACGATCACGCGCGAGGCGCCGAACTATCCGACGCGGTGACCCGGGTGGGAACTTAGGTCTCCGCCCAGCGCCGCACCAGATTGTGGTAGATGCCCGAGAGGGTGACGACATCGGGCGCATTTATCCCGAGCTGCTCGGTGAGCCGCTGGATGCTTTGGTCGAGATCGAACAACAGCGCGCGCGCTGAATCGTCACGGATCATCGACTGCACCCAGAAGAAGGAGGCGACGCGAGTGCCGCGGGTGACAGGCGTCACGCGGTGCAGACTCGATGCCGGATAAAGCACCAGGTCCCCAGCCGCGAGTTTGACGGGTTGTGCGCCGAAACTCGTCTCGATCACCAGCTCGCCGCCGTCATAGCTGTCGGGATCGGACAGGAAGAGTGTGGCCGACAAGTCGGTACGCACTTTGATCGGCGCGCCACGGACGGGCCGGATCGCATTGTCGACATGCACGCCGAACGTTTGCCCACCGCTGTAGCGATTGAACAGGGGAGGGAAGGTGCGGTGGGGCAGCGCCGCTGATACGAATAGCGGCGCCGCACCCAGCGCATCGACCACGCGGTCGCTCCACGCCCGCCCGATCGGGCAGCTTTCGGCGATCTGCGCGTTGAACTTCACGCCCCCCGATTGTTCGCCAGCGGTTACCTTGCCGTCGCGCCAGTCGGCGGCTTCGAGTTCCGCGCGACAGGTTTTGGCTTCGGCTTCGGTGAAGACGTGGCGAACGATCGTGAGCATGAAGGCAGGCTAGAAGATTACGCGCATCGTTCCCAGCACCGAACGGCCGGGCGCTTGATAGGAGAACGGCGTCGCGCTCTGGTAGAGCGCTTCGAAGTAGCGTTTGTCGGTGAGGTTCAGGCCGTTGATCTGAAGTTCGATGTCCTCGTTGAGCTTAACCCGGGCGGTCGCGTCGAACCGCCAATAGGCTGGCAGCGTTGGCTGCGCGGCGACCACGCCGCCCACCACGGTCCCGGCCGAGTTCGACAGATTGTTGCCGCCGTAGCGCTTGCTGTAATAGCTGGCCTGGCCGCCCAGCGTCAGCCCTTCGGAGATTTTGTAGGTGCTCAGCAGTGAGGCGCTGGTCTTGGGCTGGTTGGGGAATCGCGCCCCGAGATTTGCCGGGTTCGGCGTCTCGAGAACTTCGGTGTCGAGCAGAACGAATCCGCCGAACACGGACCATGCCCTGGTGATGTTGCCCGAGGCGCTGAGCTCGATGCCTTGCGCGCGCTGCTTGCCGGTCAATTCCAGCGGCGCCGTGTTCGTCCCGCCGGCCGGGATGACGCGGGCGTTGTTCTTGGTGGTGCGGAACAGCGCTGCAGTCAGCATCAGGTGGCCGCCTGGCTGCCATTTCACGCCGACCTCATAGGCCTGGTTCTTCTCAGGGCTGAGATTAACGTTCTGAGGCGTGAGGCCGCCATAGGAGGCCGCCGCACCGTCCGTCTGCTCGCCGCTCGGGTTGGACGAGGTCGCCGCCGAGACATAGAGCGAGACGCTGGGAATGGGCTTGTAGACGATACCCGCGTTCCAGTTCACGAATTCGTCCTTGCGCCCGAGAAGCAGCGCCTGCGGAGGGGGATTGCCTGCCGTCGGCGCGGCGATCGAATTAACCTTCATGTCGAAATTGTCGTAGCGGATGCCTGCACTGATCTGCAGCTTCGGCGTGATCTCGATCGTGTCGAGCGCAAACAGCGCCTTCGAATCGATAGACACAGTGGTACGGGCCCCCGAAGGGCTGGGAACCAGCGGCGCGCCGCTCGCGCTGACCCATGGCGTGTTGGGAATCGGATCGAACAGGTTGACCCGGATCGGTACCGCGGGGACGATCGGCGCACCCACCGTCTCCGAGAGTGCCTGCTGCAAGGGCCGGTTCTCGACCTCCTCACGCGAGATCTCGCCGCCGACCACCAGCTTGTGCCCGATGCCGCCAGTGTCGAAGTCGAAGCGCACTTGCGTCTGGTTGCCATAGAACTTCGAGCGCGCATTGCGGCTCTTGGGATTGGCAGCGATCGTCCATTTGGTCGGATCAGGGTCGGTGATCAGCGGGCTCTCGGGCGCGCTCGCGATGTAACTGTTGAGGTTCCAGCTGTAGCGGCCGATGCTGCTCAGCTTGATGTTCTTCGCGATGTCCCAGCCCAGCCTGATCGTGCCGGAATCGACCCTGGACTTGAGGAAATCGCGCGCCAGCACGCCATACCAGTTGTTGCGATCGACCGCCACGAAGGGTTGCTGGCTGCGCGTATCGAACGGCATGCCCCAGTCGGGCAGGGCGTCCCATGACAGATGATAATAGTCGGCATTGACGTCGACGTTCGGCGCCGGCTGCCATGCACCCGCGACGGACACGCCGAAGCGCTTCGACCAGACCTCGTCCCGACCCGCGACGTGCGAACGGTGCGCCAGTCCGTTGATTCGGAACTGGAGATTGTCGCTTGCTTCGAAATTCGTATCGACGGTCCCGCGCACGGTGCTGTCGCTTCCGACCGTGGCATTGACTGCGGCGAAATTGGCTTTTTGCGGCGCCTTGGTCACGAAGTTGACTGAGCCCCCCGTGGTGCCGCGGCCGCCATAGGTTCCGCTCGGGCCCTTGGAGACTTCGATCTGCTGCAGCGAGAAGACTTCGCGCAGAGTTACACCCGGGTCACGAAATCCGTCGACATAGACGTCGTTACGCGCGTCGAAGCCGCGAATGAACGTGCGGTCGCCATAGGCATTGCCGCCCTCGCCGGTGCCGAGGGTGATGCCAGGCTGGACGCGGACGAGATCGCGGAACGAAAGTGCGCCCTGATCCTCGATCACTTCGCGCGGGATCACCGTCACGGTCTTCGGCAGGTCGAGCAACGGCACGACGAATTTGTCGCCGGAGAGGCGGTCGACCTTGTACGGCGCCTGGCTGTCAGCGAACGGATTCTCGAGTTCGCGGTGGCCGGTCACCGTGATGTCTGTTTCGGGCAGAGCGTCTCCAACGCCGCTGCGCCGCTGGCTGGCGGCCTGGGCCTCCGTCGGCGCGGCCACGGCATCCTTGCCCGGTACCTCGGCGGCGTGCGCCTGAGTCGCAACGAGCATCATCGCCGGCACACGAAGTGTCGCCGGAATACGCATTCCCTTCATTCGTAAACCCCGCTTTTTTTATACACGAGGGATCATCTCGAACCCCCACTATTCGGCTATATTTTAAACATTGCAAATCTGCAATATCTGAATGCAAATGAGAATCGATCGCAATTGCATTGTGCGAAAACGGCACGACATCGCCCGCGCCGGCGCGCGATCACGTTCGTCATATTATTGATATCGGCTACAAAAAACGCTCACCTGGTTTGGCGCATGCATTTGCAAATCAATATTAACTATATTTTTCCGGAGATTCATCCAGTCTGTATGACCAGGCGGAATGCCGCTCGATCCTGGCTTGCGTGTCGCGAGCGATGATGAGAGTTGGCGAGCAATCCGATGACCCCTGCCGCCCGCACCCAAGCAGCGATCGAATTGCTCGACCGAATCGTCGCCACGGCGCGCCAAGGAGGCGCTGCGGCCGACACCCTAATTGCGCGCTGGTTCGTCGAACGTCGCTACGCAGGGGCTAAGGACCGACGCGCAATCCGCACGCTGGTCTATGACGCAATCCGGCTGTGCGGCGAACCGCCGGCCAGCGGTCGCGCCGCTTTGCTCACGCTGGTGGGCGAAAAGCCGGAACTCGCGACGACGTTCGACGGATCACGCTATGGGCCCGCACCCATCGTGCCCGGCGAGCCCGTTGCTTCCGCGGGGGTGGCGCCCGAATGGCTCGTAGCGGCGCTCGCCGAATCTGGATTGGACGCGACCGAACGTGCCGCGCTGCTCAGGCGTGCCGCGCTCGACATTCGCGTCAATCGTCTCACGGCAACGCGCGCCGACCTTGCGATTGCGGGCGCCGAGCCCATCGTCATGCTTCCCGATGGTTTGCGGCTTCTGCCCGACACCAACGTCGAGCAGATGCCGGAATATCTGGCGGGAAAGTTCGAAGTGCAGGACGCCGGCAGCCAGTTGGTGACGCTGGCGGCGGGTGCCGCACCGGGAATGCGCGTGATAGACCTGTGCGCCGGCGCGGGAGGGAAGACGCTCGCACTCGCCGCAGCGATGGCGAACCAAGGCTCGATCCTCGCCTGCGACGTGGATCGCGCCCGGCTCAGTCGATTGCGGCCGCGCGCCGAGCGGGCGGGGGTCACTATCGTCGAGACGCGACTGCTCGATCCGCAACGCGAAGCCGAGCAGCTGGCCGACCAGCGCGAACTGGCCGACCTCGTGCTGGTCGATGCGCCGTGCTCGGGCACCGGCACCTGGCGGCGCAATCCCGAAGCGCGCTGGCGGCTGACTCCCGAGCGGCTCGCGCGGTTCGCCGCGTCGCAGCGGCACGTGCTCGACATAGCAGCGCCACTCGTCAGGCCCGGCGGCAGTTTGCTCTATATCGTCTGCTCGTTGCTCGATGTCGAAGGGCGTGACCAGATCATCGCTTTTCACGAACGGCACGCGCCTTGGGAAAGCTCCGCACTTGCGTTGGCCGCGGGAACACCCCACGGTATGGGAATGCGCCTCACACCGGCTAGCGATGCGACCGATGGATTTTTTGTCGCGAAGATGATTCGGCCATGCTAGCCCGCCCTGTATTCCGGCTGGAGAAGATCATGCGTTTCACGAGTGTTGGCGCTGCTGCCGCCCTGACGCTGCTCACCGTTTCAACCGCCCTGCACGGCCAGCGGCCCGACAGCCAGATCGACGCCAAGTCACTCGCACTGCTTCAGGAAGGCAAGGCGGCGCGCGTCGCCGGCAATCTCGATCGCGCGACCGACCTGCTCGAAACCGCCGTGGCCGTCGACCCGCGTAACCGTCAGGCATTCATCACGCTGGCCGAAGTCGCGCGCGATCGCGGGCTGCCGGGCAAGGCGATCCGCCTCTATCGCGAAGCGCTGACGCTCGAACCCAACGACGTGACGGCGCTCGAAGGCCAGGGCGAAGCGCTTGTCGCGAAGGGCGCAGTGGCCAAGGCGAAGGAGAATCTCACCAAGCTGCGCACTTTGTGCGCGAATGGTTGCGGTCAGACGACGCAACTGGCGGCCGCGATTGACCGCGGCCCGCCGGTCTCGGCAGCAGCGGTCGCGCAGACCACGCCGGCCAAGGCGACGACGCAGCAATAATCCGGCGTCAGGCGCCGATCAGTGCGATGTGTGAGTCGATCGCCGCACGCACCATCGCGTTCCAGATTTCGGCCGGATCGTCCCCAGCCTCTTTTCCAGCTTCGACCATTTCGGGTGTCGGCTCGCGCAGCGTCCGCAGTACGGCGATCGCGCGGCCGACTTCGCCGCGCCATTCGCTATCGACTTGGTCGCTGATCGCCCGGTCCGAACCGCCCCGGTCCTCGGCATTGGGGCTGAGCGCCTCGGCCACGATAACCCGCGCGATGCGTTCCACCGGCGGCAGAGTGGCGATATCGGTCATGAAACCTCCGCAAGTCTGTAGCTGCGCGGTGCCAACGCGCGATCTCAGGCTCGCGTTCCTGCCCGCAAGTCAGGCTGCCAGCGAGGCGCCGTCGAATCGTCGCGGGCGCAACGTGCCGATCCCCCGCATTCCGCCCGCGGACAGCGGTAAGGCCGTCGCGCAGAACGCGCATTCGGCGGTGGTGCGTCCGATGATCCAATGCGTGTTGCCGCACCCGGGGCAATGGTTCGCCTCGCGCGGACGATAGGCGACACGATAGCCGCTGATGGCCTGCCGGATGCCGAAATCGTACATGTTACCCTCCCATAGGAACTGGGAGAATAATCGCACCGATTCCCACTTTGTTCCGTTGCGCACCAAATCGGCGTCAAGTTCTCAGCGACCTGTTGTGCTTTTGCAACGGTGAACGGAGGTCCATTGGAGGCCCGAGCCGGAATCGAACCGGCGTATACGGATTTGCAGTCCGCTGCGTCACCACTCCGCCATCGGGCCCGGAGCATGGAGCGCGCCGAATGCGCAGGCGGCGCCGCCGCTGTCAACCACCTCCTCGAAAATTACGCTTTGCCATCGCTTGGCGCGGCGCAGCATCAGCGCTACAGCCGGTCATGCGTATTACGTGTATTGCGCGCCTAACACAGTTGTGCAACAGGGCAGGATAATGAGCATCACGACCGCCGAACCCGCGCGCTTCGAGACCATGCGTTACGCGATGGTCGCAAGCCAGCTGCGTACCAGCTCGGTCAACGATCCGCGCGTGGTCGAAGCGATGGCGCGTGTTCCGCGTGAGCAATTTGTGCCCGCAGCACAGCGCGAGCTCGCCTATCGCGACCGGCTGATTCCAGTGGCGGGCGGGCGTAAGCTCAACGCACCGCTTGCGACCGGACTGCTGATCACGCTCGCGCAGGTCGCACCACAGGACAGGGTCCTGCTGATCGGTGCCGGTGGCGGCTATGCAGCGGCGGTTCTCGCCGAATTGGCGAGCGAGGTCGTCGCGGTCGAGGAGGATCCGACGCTCGCGGCGCTCGCGCGTGACGCTCTTGCCGGGACTGCGAATGTGACGCTGGTCGAAGGCGTGCTTGCCGGTGGCGCTCCTGCGCATGCGCCGTTCGACGTGCTGCTGGTCGATGGCGCGGTCGAGCAACTGCCCGATGCGCTCGTCGCGCAGCTGAAGGTCGGCGGGCGGGCGGCGGCGGGCCTGGTCGATCGCGGCGTGACGCGGATCTGCTCGGGGCAGCGCACCGATGCCGCTTTCGCGCTGACCGACCTCTACGATGTCGAGTGCGCCGTGCTTCCCGGCTTCGCGCGCCCGCGGAATTTCCGGTTTTGATGAAGATGAGGATGATGCGGAACCTGATGTTCCTTGGTGCGAGCTTGCTGGCGATTGTGCCCGCCGCCGCGCAAACCACCTCGGCCACACAGGACGCGCCGACAGTGCGCCCGCCCGCGCCACCCGCCTCGAACAGCGTTGCGCCCTCCGAAACGCTGCGCGACGCGATGGTCCAGGCGTACAAGACCAACCCCGGGATCCTCGCGTCGCGCGCCGACCTGCGCGCCACGGACGAGAATGTCCCGATCGCCAAGTCGAGCGGACTGCCGGGTGCGACTGCGACCAGCGGCGTCACCAGGAGCATCTACGACACCAGCTCGACCGGCTTCGGGCCGACGACGCAGGCGACGGTCGGAACCAATATCTCGGTGCCGGTCTATTCGGGCGGGGGCGTGCGCAACCAGGTCAAGGCGGCAGAGACGCGAGTCGAGGCCGGCCGCGCGACGCTGCGCACCAACGAGCAGCAGCTGTTTACTGACGTGGTGACGGTCTACCTCAACGTGATCCGCGACGAAGCGATCGTCCGGCTCAACCAGGAGAACGTCCACGTCCTCGAGGTCAACCTCCAGGCGACGCGGGATCGCTTCGAAGTCGGCGACCTCACGCGCACCGACGTCGCGCAATCCGAGGCGCGGCTCGCACTGGCGCAGAGCCAGCTGCGCAGCGCGGAGGCGCAGCTGATCTCGAGTCGAGAAAATTATATTCGCGTGGTCGGTTCGCCGCCGGCCTCGCTGGCATCGCCGCCGCAGCTGCCCAATCTGCCGGCCGACGTCGGCACCGCGGTGTCGACCGCGCTAAAGGAAAATCCCTCGCTCGAAAGCGCACAGCGCGCGCGCGTCGCGAGCAGATATGACGTCGGCGCCGCGCGCGCGGGCACGCTGCCGCGAGTCAGTCTCACGCTGGGCAGCAACTATTACAACTATCTCGGGACCGTCGGAAACCCGGCGCTGTACGGCTCGAACGACGGCGTCGCACTCACCGGGGGAGTTCAGTTGCAGCTGCCGCTGTTCCAGGGCGGACGTCCTGCTGCGCAGGTTCGCCAGGCACAGGCGCGGGAATCACAGGCGATCGAGAATGTCACGAGCACCGAGCGCGGCGTGGTTGCGCAGACCCGTTCGGCATACGCCGTCTGGCAGTCGGCGATGCGCGTGATCGATTCGACCAAGGTCGCGGTGCAGGCCAACCAGCTCTCGCTCGAAGGCGTGCGCGCCGAGAACAGTGTCGGCAGCCGCACGATTCTCGACATCCTCAACGCCGAGCAGGAACTGCTCAACAGCCAGGTGCAATATGTCACCGCACAGCGCGACGCCTATGTCGCGGGCTTCGCGTTGCTCGCCTCGATGGGCAAGGCCGAGGCGGAGGACCTTGGGCTCGATGGCGGGCCGCTGTACGACCCCGCCGTACATTACAAGCGCGTGAAGAACAGCTTCTGGGACTGGAGCACGGGTCCGGCGCCGGTCGCCGAAGGCACCCGTACGGTCGACACGCCGGCGCAAACCGCCCTCACGACCCCCATGGTGGATCCTTTACTGCAGCAGCCGGTTGACACCACGCGGCCAAATCCGCCAGTTGTGAAGAAGTAAACCATCAATTCGGGCGATCGCGATGGGGGATATGAGCGAGCCGTCGATGGAGGAGATACTCTCTTCCATCAAACGGATCATTGCCGAGGAGGGGGACAGCGGATCGACGGTCCGTAGCCGTCGTCCCCGCAACGTCACGGCTGAACCCGGCCCGCCCCCCAGCATGGTGGACGACAGCGTGCTCGAACTGAGCGACCGCGTGGTCCCGGCGGAGGAAAGTGACATGGCCGCTCGACCGATTGCGCCGGCACCAAACGAGCCGACGATCAAGGAAGCCGCAGCACGTGTCGACACGATCCTGTCCGAACGTGCCGCCGAAGCAAGCCGTCAGCCACTCGAGGCGCTGTCGCGAATGGTGGTGAAACCGGACGTGCCGGGTTCGGACACACTCGAAGGCATGGTGCGCGAGCTGCTCAAGCCGATGCTCCGCGACTGGCTCGATGCCAATTTGCCGGGCATCGTCGAAACGATGGTCGCCAAGGAAATCGCGCGGATCAGCGGACGTTAATCCCCTCTCCCCTTTTGGGGAGAGGGTTAGGGAGAGGGGGACGCCGCTTGTCGCGCAGCCGACGCCTCATAAATCATGCCAAATCCATGCGGCACGAACCGACGCCTGCAGAAAATCGCCTTTGGCAGGTACTGCGCGCCAAGCGCTTCCATGGTGTCAAATTCTATCAGCAGTTACCGATCGGCGACTTCATTGTCGATTTCGCCAGTCGCTCACAGATGCTGATCATAGAACTCGACGGCGATACGCACGCAGATAGTGCGGACTACGACCAGCGGCGGACAGACTGGCTGCAACGCGAAGGTTTCGTGGTTCTGAGGTTCGGTAACACCGGTGTGATGGGAAACCTCGATGGGGTTTGCGCCATGATCGAGCGGCATCTGCGCAAATAGCGGCGTGCCCCTCTCCCCAACCCTCTCCCCGTTCCGGGGAGAGGGAGCTGGCATTGCCTCTCGCTCCCGGCCTGTCTATCCCTTCGATATGAAGCAAATCCTTGCCGCGGGCATGATGCTCGCTTCCGTCTCCGTGCCGGCATTGGCGCGGGATCTCACCATTGACGACGTCATCCGCCTCTCGCGCGTTGGTGCGCCCGCGGTGTCCGCCGACGGCCACTGGCTGGTGTGGCAGCAGCGCGAAACCGATGTCGATGCCAACAAGGGGCGTTACGACCTTTGGAAGCTCGATCTGACCGTCGCCGGTGCGACGCCCGAAAAGCTCGTCGCCGAGGCCGACGTCAACGAGACAGCGCCGCAATTATCGGCGGACGGCAAAACCGTCTTTTATCAGGCCGACAAGGGCGGCGACGACGCCGTGTGGTCCGTGCCGACCGCCGGGGGCGCGCCGACGCGCCTCACGCAGTTCAAGGGCGGCATGAGCGGGTTCAAGGTTGCTCCGACCGGCGACCGGCTGCTCGTCTGGGCCGATCGCAAGCCTGGCGCACCGACCCTCGAGCCGGCAATGGTGAAGAAGGACCCGCTTGCGGGCTCCGGTCGCACCTTCGATCAGCTGTTCATCCGCCACTGGGATACCTGGTACGCGGGCGAGCGCTCGCAGCTGTTCGTGCTGCCGCTGACCGCCGCGGGCGCTGCAGGAAATGGTGTCGCGATCGAACATGGGCTCGACGGCGATACGCCGTCTAAGCCGTTCGGCGGGGGCGAGGAAGTCTCCTGGTCGGCCGACGGAAAGACCGTCTATTTCGCACTGCGCGTCGCCGGGCGCACCGAAGAACTCTCGACCAATCTCGACGTTTTTGCGGCGCCTGCCGACGGATCTGCGGCGCCGGTCAATCTGACCGCAGCCAATAAGGGCACCGACAATCTCCCGACCGTCTCGCCCGACGGCAAATGGCTCGCCTATATCGCAATGGCACGCGCCAATTACGAAGCCGATCGCCAGGTGCTCCAGCTGCGCAACCTCGCCACCGGCGAGACCAAGGCGCTGACCGCCGATTGGGACCGTTCAATCACTGCAATTGCCTGGGCGCCGGACGGCAAGACGATCTACGTCACGGCGGAGAATATCCAGGAAACGCCGATCTGGGCAGTCGATGCCAAGACCGGCAAGGTCAGGCGGCTCACCGATACCGGTACGGTTTCTGCCTTCGTGCCGACCAGGACCGGCATCGTCTATGCGATGAACAGCCTGACCGCGCCTGACGATTTCTACATCCTCAAGGGCAAGGCGTCGACGCGACTGACTTCGGTCAACGCCGCGAAGCTGGCCGATATCCGCTGGCCGAGCGTCACCAAATACAGCTTCGCCGGCGCGAATAACGATACCGTATGGGGCTATGCGGTGCGCCCGGCCGGCCTCGCGGAAGGCGCCAAGGCGCCGATCGCCTTCATTGTCCATGGCGGACCTCAGGGCAGCATGAACAACGCCTGGTCGTATCGCTGGAATCCCGCAGTGTTCGCCGGCTCGGGTTTTGGCGTGGTCGCAGTCGATTTTCACGCCTCGACCGGTTACGGCCAGGCCTTCACCGATGCGATCAACAGGAATTGGGGCGGCTGGCCGCTCGAGGACCTGCAGAAGGGCCTCGCCGCCGCTACGACCAAGTTCGCTTTCCTCGACGCGAACAATGCCTGTGCGCTCGGCGCCAGCTATGGCGGGTATATGATGAACTGGATCGAGGGCAATTGGCCCGATCGTTTCAAGTGCATCGTCCAGCACGACGGCGTGTTCGACGCGCGCGCCATGGCGTACGAAACCGAGGAACTATGGTTCGACGAATGGGAGCACGGCGGGCACCCCTATTACGAAGCCGCCGCCGAGTATGAGAAATGGAACCCGGTCAACCACGTCGCCAAATGGAAGACGCCGCAGCTGGTGATCACCAGCGAGAAGGATTTCCGCATTCCCTATACCCAGGGCCTTGCCGCGTTCACGGCGCTGCAGCGGCGTGAGATCCCGTCGAAGCTTCTGGTGTTTCCCGACGAAAACCATTGGGTGCTCAAGCCCAAGAACTCGCGCCAATGGTATGGCGAAGTGCTCGGCTGGCTGAACAAATGGACTAAATAGGCCAGCTGTCGTTCCGGTGCTGGTCGAGATCGGGCAGGGCACCGCTCCCGCGACGGTCGGCGCGTCGGCCTCGACCTGTCGTTGTAGCGCGCCGGACCGAGGCGCGGCGGCGGCGGACGCCCGGGGGCGGACGCCTTGCCTTCATCTGGCGTTCAGCCAGCCGAACCTAGCTTTCAGTCCGTTCATAATTGCGCGGAGGATGGCAATGCGATTGGTTTCGAAGGCAGTGTTGGCAGGTCTCGGCGTCGCGGCGCTCGCGGGCGCAGCCTATGCGGCCGAGCAATCGATCCATGTGATGGCGGTGCCGCTCGCGGACGGTTCGGTGATGCACATCCGCTATTTCGGCGACAAGAAGCCGCAGATCGCCTTGGTCGCGCCCCAGCAGCGCGTGCAGGGAGTGGCGCTGCCGATGGCGTTCGGCGATCCGCTGGCGATCGATCGCATGTTCGCCGAGATGGATGCACAGGCAGAGGCGATGATGCAGCAGGCCGCGGCGATGGCCGCACAGCAGCCACGTGCCAGCGGCAAGATCGACGCGGCGGCCGGGCGGGGAAGGCCGACAGGTTCGATTGTCAGCTACAGCTTCTCGTCGTCGAGCAATGGGCAGGGCGGCTGCACGCAGAGCTACCAGATGACGTCCTACGGAAATGGCGCCAAGCCGCAGCTAGTCGAACAGCACTCGGGCGATTGCTCGGCGCTCGACAAGCCGGCGATCAATGCTTCGGCGACGGCGCCCGCGAAAGCGGTCCCGGTCAAGGCCGCGCCGCACAAAGTCGACCCCAGCTCCATTTAAGGCCTGCACGCCCCCTCTTGCAGGCCGGACGGGCGGCTCCCAGGCTGGGAGCCGCCCTTTCCTTTTATGCTGCGACCGCTAAATGCGCGGCATCATGACGATCGACAAGACCTTCGATCCGGCGGCGATCGAGAGCCGCTGGTATCAGCATTGGGAAGAGAATGGCCTGTTCCACCCCGAGCGACCGGGGGCGGAGCCGTGGACGATCGTCAATCCGCCGCCGAACGTGACCGGCAACCTCCACATCGGCCACGCGCTCGACAACACGCTGCAGGACATTCTCGTCCGCCACGCGCGGCTCAAGGGCAAGGACGCGCTGTGGGTGGTCGGCACCGATCACGCCGGCATCGCGACCCAGATGGTGGTCGAGCGCCAGCTCAACGAAAAGCAGCAGAAACGCACCGATTTCAGCCGCGAAAAATTCATCGAGAAAGTGTGGCAATGGAAGGCCGAAAGCGGCGGCGCGATTACGCGTCAGCTGCGCCGGCTCGGCTGCTCGATGGACTGGGCGAACGAGCGGTTCACGATGGACGAAGGCTTTTCGAAGGCCGTCCTCAAGGTGTTCGTCACGCTCTACCGCCAGGGGCTGATCTATCGCGACAAGCGGCTGGTGAATTGGGACCCGGCGCTGGGCACTGCGATCAGCGATCTCGAAGTCGAGACCAAGGAAGTCGCGGGCAAGTTCTGGCACCTCCGCTATCCGCTCGCGGACGGCAGCGGCTTCATTTCGGTCGCCACCACGCGACCGGAGACGATGCTCGCCGACATGGCGGTCGCGGTGCATCCCGAGGACGAACGCTATCGGGCGCTGGTCGGCAAGCAGGTGCGATTGCCGATCACCGGGCGGCTGGTCCCGATCATCACTGACGAGCATGCCGATCCCGAGCTCGGATCGGGCGCGGTCAAGATCACGCCGGGGCACGATTTCAATGACTTCGAAGTCGGCAGGCGCGCCGGGATCAAGGCGAGCGACATGCTCAACATGCTCGACGCCAAGGCAGCGATCACGCAGACTGCCGACGGGCTCATCCCGGAAGCGCTGCTGGGCATGGACCGATTCTGGGCGCGCAAGCAGATCGTCACGATGCTCGAGGAAGCCGGTTTCCTCGAGCGCGTCGAGGACCGCACCATCGCCACGCCGTTCGGCGACCGCTCGGGCGAAGTGATCGAGCCCTGGCTGACCGATCAATGGTATGTCGATGCGGCGACACTGGCCAAGCCGGCGATCGAGGCGGTGCGTTCGGGCGCGACGACGATTGTGCCGAAGAGCTGGGAAAAGACCTATTTCAACTGGATGGAGAACATCCAGCCTTGGTGCGTCTCGCGCCAGCTGTGGTGGGGGCATCAGATCCCGGCGTGGTTCTCTGCCGAAGGCGGCATCTTCGTAGCCGAGACCGAAGCTGAGGCCCAGGCAGAGGCGGGTGAAGGCGTGGCGCTCACGCGCGACCCCGACGTCCTCGACACCTGGTTCTCCTCTGCGCTGTGGCCGTTCGCGACGATGGGCTGGCCCGAAGAATCTCCCTCTCCCCGCGTGCGGGGAGAGGGTCGGGGAGAGGGGAACGCCGTTCCCGATTCTCCCGCAGCGTCCCCCTCTCCCCAACCCTCTCCCCTGAAGGGGAGAGGGAGATTGCACGGCCGCTATCCCAATGACGTGCTGATCTCCGGGTTCGACATCCTGTTTTTCTGGGATGCCCGGATGATGATGCAGGGCATCCATCTGATGGGTGATGTGCCGTTCAGGACGCTCTACCTGCACGGGCTCGTCCGCGCCGCCGACGGGCAAAAGATGTCCAAGTCGAAGGGCAACACGGTCGATCCGCTCGGGCTGATCGACAAATATGGCGCGGACGCGTTGCGCTTCTTCATGGCGGCGATGGAAAGCCAGGGCCGCGACATCAAGATGGATGAGCGCCGCGTCGAGGGCTATCGCAACTTCGCGACCAAGCTGTGGAACGCCGCGCGCTTCGCCCAGGCCAATGGCATCGGCGCCAGTGCGCATCTCGAACCGCCGGCGGCGACGCTCGCGGTCAATCGCTGGATCGTCGCCGAGACGGTGCGATGCGTGCAGGAACTCGACCTCGCGCTCGCTGCGCTGCGCTTCGACGACGCCGCCAACGCGATCTACCAGTTCGTGTGGAGCCGCTTCTGCGACTGGTATCTCGAGCTGATCAAACCCGTGATTCAGGTCGACGGCGGCGAAGGCGCCGATGAGACGCGCGCGGTCGCTGGCTGGGTGCTCGACCAGATATTGGTGATGCTCCACCCATTTATGCCCTTCATCACCGAAGAGCTGTGGCACGCGATGGGGACCCGAACCACGAACTTGATCGTCGCGCTATGGCCGATGGCGGACGCCCGTGCGCTCGATCCCGAAGCGGCCAAGGAAATCGACTGGCTGATCCGGCTGGTGAGCGAAATCCGTACCGCACGCACCGAGCTCAACGTGCCGCCGGGTGCGCGCCTGCCGATCCATGTTCGCGACGCTTCGAGCGCCACTGCGTTGCGGCTCGCGAAGCACCAGCCCGCGCTCGCGCGGCTCGCGCGCGTCGACTGCGCTGAAGGCGACGCGCCGGGCGGGGGGGCGCTCCAGATCGTCGTCGACGAAGCGACCTACATCCTTCCAGTCGAAGGTGTGGTCGACTTCGACGCCGAACGCGCGCGCCTGACCAAGGCGATCGCGGCCGCAGAGAAGGAGCGCGACGGCCTCGCCGGCCGGCTCGCCAATCCCAGTTTTGTCGAACGCGCCAAGCCGGAGGCCGTCGAAAAGGCGCGGGCCGACCATGCCGACAAGGCCAGCGAAGCTGAACGGCTCGCCGCGGCGCTGGCGCGGCTCGGCTAAGCCGTCGAAAACAGTTCCTGTGCTAATCGTCGCACTTGCCGCACGGCATGCGATCGCCCAAAGCGAGGCGACGTGCCGGGAGAGGCGCGGCTAGGGGGAGCGGCGATGGCGCAGGGGCCACGATCTCGGCATGACCTGACGCAGGGAGACATCGGCCGCACCTTGCTGCTGTTCTCGTTGCCGACTCTGGCGTCGAACATCTTCCAGTCGCTCAACGGCTCGATCAATACGATCTGGGTCGGCCGGTTTCTCGGCGAGAAAGCGCTGGCCGCGACATCGAACGCCAACATCATCATGTTCCTGATGTTCGGCGCAGTATTCGGATTCGGCATGGCGTCGACGGTGCTGATCGGCCAGGCGATCGGCCGGCGCGATGTGGAGTCGGCACGGCGCGCGTTCGGCGCCGCGGCGGGACTGGTATTCGGGACGGCGCTAGTGATCGCCGTGCTCGGCTATCTGCTCGCACCGACCATCCTGCATCTGCTGGCGACGCCGGAGAATGTGAAAGTGCTCGCGCTCGCCTATCTGCGCGTGACCTTCCTCAGCCTGCCGGGAACGATGCTGCTGATCCTGTTGACCATGGGTCTGCGCGGCGCCGGCGACGCGATGTCGCCGCTTTGGTTCATGCTGCTGACCGTAGTGCTCGATAGCGGGCTCAACCCCTTGTTCATCGCCGGGATCGGTCCGTTTCCCAAGCTCGGGATCGCCGGCTCGTCGACTGCAACGCTGATTGCCAATCACGTCGGCGCCGTCGGCCTGTTGATCTACATCTACGCCAAGGACTTGCCGATCCGGCTGCGCGGCGCCGAGTTCGGCTACTTGATTCCGGGACGCGCATTGCTGTGGACGATCGTCGCCAAGGGTTTGCCAATGGCCGCGCAGATGCTGGTGATGTCGCTCGCCGGTTTGATGATGGTCGGGCTAGTCAATCGCTTCGGCGTCGACACCGCCGCCGCCTATGGCGTCTCGCAGCAGCTGTGGACCTATATCCAGATGCCGGCGATGGCGATCGGCGCGGCAGTGAGCGCGATGGCGGCGCAGAATATCGGCGCCGGCCGCTGGGATCGTGTCGAAGGCATCACCTCGGCCGGCCTGCGGTACAATTTGCTGCTGACGGGCGCGATGATCGGACTGATCATCCTGTTCGATCGCCCGGTGATGGCGTTGTTCATGGGCTGGGACAGTCCGGCGCTGCCGATCGCCCGGCACATCCAGCTGATCGCGAGCTGGAACTTCGTGCTGTTCGGCATGACGATGGTCTATTTCTCGGCGGTGCGCGCGAACGGCGCCGTGCTGATGCCGCTCGTCATGATGATCATCGCCTTCTACCCGATCCGCATCGGCTTTGCGCTGTTTGCGATGCCGAAGCTCGGCGCCGATGCCTTGTGGTGGAGCTTTCCGCTCGGTTCGGTGGCGACGCTGGCGATGGCCTATGCCTATTATCATTGGGGCAATTGGCGCCGTGGCGGCCTGTCGCATGCACTCGACCCGGAAGAAGCGTCGGAAGAATCGCTTGCTGGCGCCGAGCCCGCCGGGAGGGGCCAGCCGAACGGTTAGCGCATTTGCGACACTGAACAGGGCTTCAGTTCGATTCGGGGCCTTCGTCCAGCATCTCTAGAAGCGGGTAGAGTACGGCCATTTCCTCTGCGACGCGCGCGCGCATCGACCGGCGCATCGCGCTCGATGCACGTTGATAGCCGGGCCAGTCCTGCGCGATCGTCTCCGGCACCCACCGCGTGGTGTGCTCGTTCGACACGGTGCGCAAGGGATTGGTCGTGTCACGAAGCTTTTGGAGGCGCGCCGCCACATGCGCCGGGTAATCGCCAGTGAGCGCAGGGAACACCCGTTGTTCGAGGAATTCGTACCGCGTGGTACTGAGGCGCGAAAGGTCTGCGCGCAATCGTGCAAGCGTATCGGGGTCGGGGCGGGGGTCGAGCACGATCGCCTCCAGGCGCGCAATCGCCGCGAGCAAGTCGGCATGCAGCCGTCGCAGTGTTCGCAGCATCGGCGCTCCTCCAAGCGGGCAGCTACCATCGCGGGGCTTGTAAGTTAACCTTAGTTAAGCCCCGCCGAAAGCCTAAGCCCGCCGAAGCGCCAACGCGATCCGTTCTTACCCGTAGTTCGCGGGCTGCTTGCCTCGCGTCGCCGCCAGGCGCAGAGACACCGCGATGAGTCACTATCCTGCGCTTCGCCTCCGTCGCACGCGTGTCGCCGCGTGGAGCCGCCGGCTCCACGCGGAGACCGTACTGACTCCCAATGACTTGATCTGGCCGGTATTCGTGACCGAGGGCTCGGAGGAAGAGCCGATCGCCAGCCTGTCCGGCGTATCGCGCTGGCCGGTCGGGGGGATCGTCGAGCGCGCGCGAGAAGCGCGCAGCCTCGGAATTCCCTGCCTCGCGCTGTTTCCGAACACGCCGCGCCAGCTGCGCACCGAAGCGGGGGAGGAAGCTTTCAACCCCGACAATCTGATGTGCCGCGCGATCCGGGCAATCAAGGATGCTGTGCCCGAAGTCGGCGTGCTCACCGACGTCGCGCTCGACCCCTATACCAGCCACGGCCACGACGGGCTGGTCGATAGCGGTGGCTATGTCCTCAACGACGCCACGGCCGAAGTGCTCGTGCGCCAGTCGCTCAATCAGGCCGAGGCAGGTGCCGACATCATCGCGCCGTCCGACATGATGGACGGGCGCATCGGCATGATCCGCGAGGCGCTCGAGTCTGGCGGTCACGTCAACGTCCAGATCATGTCCTATGCGGCCAAATATGCGAGCGCCTTCTACGGGCCGTTCCGCGACGCAGTCGGGTCGCGCGGGCTGCTCAAGGGCGACAAGAAGACCTATCAGATGGATCCTGCCAACGCCGAGGAAGCGTTGCGGGAAGTCGCTCTCGATCTCGCCGAAGGCGCGGACAGCGTGATGGTCAAGCCCGGGCTGCCCTATCTCGACATCGTGCTGCGCGTGAAAAGCGAATTTTCGGTGCCGGTGTTCGCGTATCAGGTGTCGGGCGAATATGCGATGATCGAAGCCGCCGCCGCGGCGGGTGCGGGCGAGCGTGATGCGCTGGTGCTCGAGACGCTGATGGCGTTCAAGCGCGCGGGCTGTTCGGGCGTGTTGACCTATCACGCGCCACTAGCCGCGCGGTTGCTCGCGCAGTGATCGAGACCGAGCGGCTGTTGCTGCGGCCGCCGACGGCTGCGGATCGGCCGTGGCTCCGCCGGTTGCTCGACGATCCCGAAGCCATGGCGATGATTGGCCCGCGACGCGGCCCCGCCGAATGCGAGGCGGTACTCGACCGTCATCTCGAATGGTTCGACCGTTACGGCTATGGCTTCATGGCAGTGCTCCGGCGCGAGGACGGCAAAGGCATCGGCTTCTGCGGGCTCAAACCCGGCGCCGAAAACACGCCGGTCGAAGGGGAAGTCGAGATCGGCTGGTTGCTGTTCCCGGCCCATTGGGGCTGCGGCTATGGCTATGAGGCGGCTGCGGCATTGCTCGACTGGGGTTGGGCGACCACCAGTGCCGCGTGGATCTACGCGATCACTTCGGCGATCAACACGCCCAGCCGTCGGTTGATGGCGCGGCTCGGCATGGCGCAATTGCCCGAGGGGGAGTTCGTCAGCACGCGCTTCGGTCCCGGCGACATTCGGGCGCAGAGCGTGACCTATGCCGTGGCGAGGCCGGCATGATCGAAACCGCGCGGCTGATCCTGCGCGGCTGGCATGAGGCGGACAAGCTGGCGTTCCTGGCGATGGGGAACGATCCTGAGGTAATGCGCTATCTCGGCCCGGCGCTCAGCGCCGCCGACGTCGACGCTGCCGTGGCGCGCCAGAACGGATTCCTCGAGCGTGTCGGTTATTGTTTCTGGGCAGTCGAGCGCCGCGCCGATGGCGCATTCCTCGGCTTCTGTGGGCTCAAGCCCGGTGCCGAGGGCACGCCGATTGCAGCCGATGTCGAAGTCGGTTGGCGCTTCGCACGCGCGCATTGGGGGCAGGGCTATGCACGCGAGGCGGCGCAGGCGAGCCTCGACTGGGGTTGGGAGGCCCTCGACGTTGCCCAGATCGCCGCGATCACCACGATCGACAATGTGCGGAGCTGGGGACTGATGGAACGCCTCGGAATGCGGCGGTCCTGGCATGAGGATTTCGACCATCCGACGGCGATCGATCGGCTCAAGGCACACATCACCTATCGCATTGCGCGACCCGAGTGTGCGACGGGTGCGGGGTTAAACCAGCAGTAGCCGCCGTTGCCCGATAGCGAAGGCCAGGGAGAAAGGGCTTTGACGGACACAGTGGCTGACGATCCGGAAGTTCGAGCACGTCCGGTGCGCGCGCTGTTCGTCGTGGCGATCCTCACCGGATCGTTCCTGCTGTTTCTCGTGCAGCCCATGATTGCGCGGATGGCGCTGCCGAGGCTGGGCGGCGCGCCGGCGGTGTGGAACAGCGCAATGCTCGTCTACCAGGCGCTGCTGCTCGGCGGCTATGCCTATGCCGATGCGCTTGGCCGCGTGCGTCCGCGCATCCAGGCCGTGATCCACGTCATCGTACTCGCGCTCGCGGCGCTGACTCTCCCGATCGGCGTGCGGGCGATGGAATTGCCGCAAGGTGCGCAGCCGGCGCTCTGGGTGCCGTGGTTGCTGGCGATCTCGATCGGACCCTTGTTCTTCGCGGTGTCGGCACAGGCACCGCTGCTCCAACGCTGGTTTGCAGTCTCCAGCAACGGCCGCGATCCCTATGCGCTCTATTCGGCGTCGAATGTCGGGAGCTTCGCGGGACTGATCGCCTATCCGTTGCTCGCTGAGCCCTTGCTGACGCTCCACGCGCAGAGCCTTGTCTGGACGATCGGCTATGGCGTGCTCGTCGCGCTGGTGATTGGCTGCGCATTGGTACTCCCGCGTCATGTCCCGGGCGAAGCGCATATTCGCCACACCAGCCCGGCGCCGGGCGTAGGACGTGTGGTGCATTGGATCGCACTGGCATTCGTGCCGTCGGGGCTGATGCTCGCGACTTCGACGTTCATCACCACCGACATCGTGGCCGTGCCGCTGCTGTGGGTGCTGCCGCTCGGCCTCTATCTCCTCAGCTTTACGCTTGCCTTCGCGGAGAATCGCGCTCCGGCGCTGTTCTGCGAAAAGCTCGCTCCGATCGCGGTTCTGATGATCGGCCCGTTCCTGATCAGCGGCAATCAGGACCATCCGTTCGTCAACGCCGGGCTTGCGTTGGCGCTGCTGTTCGCCGTGTCGGTGGCGCTCCATGCGCGGATGTACGCGCTGCGTCCGGCACCCGACCGGCTGACCGGCTTCTATTTGGTGATGTCGTTCGGCGGCGCGCTCGGTGGCGTGTTCGCCGGGCTGATCGCGCCGATCCTGTTCGACTGGACCTATGAGTTTCCGCTGCTCGTGCTCGCCGCCGCGCCATTGGTCCGCCGCCAATATCTGTTCACGCTATTCGCTCGCTTCTGGCGCGGCGATGCGAGTCTCGTGCGGATCAAGCTGCTTTCGCTGCTGCTCGGCGTGCTGCTCGCGCTGTGGCTCGGGCTGAGCAATCCCGGCAACCTGCTCGGCAGCCGGCCCCAGAATTTCGGCTTCTTCGTGATCGCGCTGTGCGGTCTGGTGCTGATCGGCCGGCGTATTCCGTTCACTTGCGCAGTCGCGGCGATCCTGCTGGTCTATGGCGGCTATCAATCGATCCAGTTTTCGTTGAGCGGCGCGCGGACGCGGAGCTATTTCGGCGTCTACACGGTGCGCGACACGCCGCTGACGCGTGTGCTGACGCATGGCACCACCGTCCATGGCGTCGAAGTGCTGCGTTCGCCGCGCGCGCCTACGACCTATTATTATCGCGAATCCGGTGTCGGCCAGGCGATGCAGCGCGCTCCGGCGCTGTTCGGGCCGGCCGCGCGGATCGGCGTGGTCGGGCTCGGATCGGGGACACTCGCCTGCTACGCCCAGCCCGGCCAGCATTGGCGGTTCTACGAGATCGATCCGGCGATCGAGCGGATCGCGAGTACGCGGTTCCAGTTCCTGCCGTCGTGCCTGCCGCACGCCGACATCACCACCGGCGACGCGCGCCTGAGCCTCGCGCGCGAGCCAGGCGCGAGCCGCGACTTGCTCGTGCTCGATGCCTTCTCATCCGACGCCGTGCCGATGCACCTGCTCACGCAAGAGGCATTCGCCGAATATGCCCGCGTCGTCGCGCCGCATGGCCTGCTGATGGTGCACATCTCGAACCGCTACCTCAATCTCGCGCCGGTGGTCGCGGCTGCGGCCAAGGCAGGAGGCTGGAAGGCCGCGTTGCTCGTGTTCCGGCCAGACAGTCGGCAGGCGAGCGAGCAGGCAGCGGGATCCGATTGGATCGCGCTCACCCGCGACCCGGCGCTACTCGCCGATCTGGTGCGTGGAAACGGCGCATGGCGCCCACTTGAACCACAGCCGGGCTTCACCCCCTGGGGCGACGACTTCGCGAGCATTCTTCCGGTCCTCAACATATTGTGGGGCAAGGAGTGACCGGCGGATTTACCGCAATAACAGGGTCAATTTCGTGAGAATCGCCGGGTAGCAGGGCTTTTTCGCCTCAGGGTCGGCTATCGACCGCAGAAAGTCATTGTACTTTCAGGACGTTAGCAGTCTATTTTGCCAGTTTCCTGTTCCTGGCGTTAGCAGGGCGATTTATCGCATCGAGCAGGCGGGCGCGGTCGTCGAGCAGGCCGTATGGACTTCGCATCCAGACGGTTCGAACATCCCGTCCTACCGCGTGAGCGAGCGTTCGATCGTCGATGACCGGGCACCCACGCGTTCCACCCGGGCGCGGGCATCGGCGATCGCGCGTTCGAGGGCAGGATAGGGCGGCTGACCGCTGGCCGCGCGGTCGATCGCGAGTTGCTCGAGGTCGGCCTGTTGGCTGCCGAACGGCTGGCGCGCGACATCGAGGCCGGCGAGCGCGACCTGCGCCGTCAGCCAGGCATCGCTCCCCTCCGCAGTGCCGCGCGCGAGTGCGACCTTGGCTTCGGCCTCGTCCGCCGCCCTGGCAAACGCCGCCTCGGCGTCGACGGCGCTGTTGGTCAGCGCCGCGATGCGCGCGTCGAGCGCAGGATCGGGGGCAATGGGCGGCGCAGGCGCCGGCGTGGGCTCGGCGAGCGAAGTCTTTTCGATCGGTCGCGGCAGCAGCGAGGGATAGCGGGTGGTCTGATCGACGCATCCGGCCAACGCGAGACAGAGAAGGAGCGGGCGCCGCATTCCCTTGCTCCTATGGACATCGTGCGAGCGGCGCAACGCCCGCGCATATTCGTGCGGAAAGCCAGTGAAACGGGGTTGCGCGATCCGATTCCCGCTTCTATGTGCCGCTCTCCCACGCGCCCGTAGCTCAGCTGGATAGAGCATCAGACTACGAATCTGAGGGTCGGACGTTCGAATCGTTCCGGGCGCGCCATTTTTCCAATGCTTGGCCGAATGGGCCGAATCGACAGATCGGTAAGAGCACCTGCCCGTCGTCCATGAGCCGGGACGTCCGCCCGCTTTCAGGGCGGTTGGGATCGACCTACTCCAGATCAACCGATCTGTTTTTCGTCCCCGAACCGGAGCCAATCCATCGCCTCATCTTCTGAGAGGAAGACGCGGGTCTGTTCGCTGCGGTTCCGTTCGGCCTGGAGTTTGCGCAGACCTGTCGGGACGAGTGCGGCGATACGGTCCATCCGGTCATAAAGCGACTTGAGCGTCACGACCGCCGCCGAGGCGCTTTTCGAAAAAACCTCCCCCTGGCGATTGTCAATCAGCATACGCAGCCGGCCGTAGCGACGCCTTGCCTCATGTATCGCGCGCGTCAACTCCTTGACCAGCTCATCCACCTCGGCGTCCGGCAGGAAGCCGCTGAATCTGCAGTGCACGATCCCAGTCTCGACCTCGCATGTCACTTCGAAGCAGGCCATCAATTCCTTACCCCGGTGCCATTCGCAACCGCTTCGAGGTTTACTTCTTCGGCGATCGACGCCCTCGGACGCAAATGCGGGCGGCACCTTCCGCAAGTTGCCATGCTATCGTCAGTAAAGCCCATGCGCAACATGGCCGCTTCGTCCGTTGACCCGAACGACAGTTAGTCTTGCTGCAATTTCGAAACGCTAACGATCCCAATTATCGCCGCTCCGCGGCCTTCCGACCGCGCTCACCATTCGTCATTGGAACGCTCGGTTGTCTCGACGGCTAGTCGACGGCGAGCGCGGCGTCGGACGCGCAGAACGCCAGCGTGAAAAGCAAGTCGCCGTGCGCGTCCGTTACGCGCAACACCGATTCCTGCCCCTTCCAAAGATCCTCGTTGGGCGAACGTAACATCTCGGCGACGTAGTCGATGGCCGTGATGCGCGCCTGCCGCACGGTGTCGAGCTCCCTTCCTCGATTGTCCGGACACGATGTTCCGTCCTGCAAATTGAAATAATAAAGAGCCATCGTACTATCCCAGCGATGTCGAGACATGCGTGCGCTCATCCATGGAGTCGCGCTCCGAACTTGCGCTAACAAGAGAATGATCGCTTCTCTTATCAGTTGCCGTGATCATTACCTAGCGCAATCACCCCTATTTGCATGACACGTGGCGGACATTATCTGGTTAACATGATGAACCCATCCGAATGTCTTGCGAAGGCCGATCAGCTCGATCGGATGGCGCAACTTTGCCCTACGTCCCTGCTACAGGACTATACGGACACTGCGCTGCAATGGCGCAAATTAGCGGCGCTGGCCGCTCGGCAGGACGGTTGGGCTGCGATATAATCGGGGCAGCATACCCGACCTTCGGAAGCCAGCTTCGTAGAACAGGCAGCGTCCGCTATTTGGCGCAGGCCGGCGCCTGAGAGACGGTTCGCGTTCTCCGCCCAGAGCGCTGGAGACGCACATATGACCCAATATCGCTGGATCACCACCGCATTGGCGGGTCCATGGTGCCGGACGAAAGTTGCAGCCATGAGCGATGCTTTAAGCCGTGGCCAGGCGTTTTCGAGCCCGGGGAATGGCGCTCTGGCCACGCTTCGAACCTACGCCACGCTCGAACGGCGCCAGGATCAACGCCTGCCAGACGCTCAAGCGCCTGGCGCTGTCGAGACATGGTGAATCGCGGCGGGAGCGTAGTGAGGACGAAACGGGAGCGGTGCGCGGAGCGAGGGCACCTTCGCGTGTTCGGCCTTCGCCTTCGTTGCGCAGGACGACAGCCCGATTGCGACTGAGGCGCGTCGCGTCGCGTTCGGCAACTCCGGGATGCTCGCTTTTTCCGCCCGCCGTCGCAGGCCGTGACACACTCCGCCGTTAGAATTACGGCGCTGGGCGAAATGTGATCTGGCCACACAAGAAACGGGCGGGTTTGAGGCCCGCCCGTCCATGTTCCGCGCCGTGCCGGTGCGACCCGGAGGCTTCGCGCGCGAAGGTCTTTGACGAGGCGCTATCGTGCGCGGATTCGATCTACCCTTCGGGGAAGATACGGAGGCGGTGCGACCTATCGATTATTGAGCAGCCACGCTCGCACCCCAGCACCCGCACCGGCTCGAGCCTGTGGTGCGGCGCCCCGTGCTTCAATCCCCTCAACTGCATGAATTTGCTCAAGAGCTCGTTCTACGTCCGCCGTATCATCGATAGCGCCAAGCCAGCCGTTCGCTGTTCAGCTGCTCTCACGAGTGGCGTAGATCAATGACCGGCCGGGCGGCCTAAACTCCGTTGGGCGTCCTTTAGGATCGATCAGCGCGACGTCGCATGTACGGAAGGCCAGAGCGAAAAGCACCGAGCTGCATGCGTCCGTTACGTCGCAAGAAGACCACCGTCGCCTTCTCTTTTTATGGCCGTGGCGATCACCTAGCGCAATCACCCCTATTTGCACGACACATAGCAGACATTACCTCGTTCACATGATGAACCCGTCGGAATGTCTTGCGAAGGCCGATCAGCTCGATCGGATGGCGCAACTTTGCCCCACCGAGGCCCTGGTACAGGACTGTGCGCACACTGCACTGCAATGGCGTAAATTGGCGGCGCTGGCCGCTCGCCAGGCAGCTTGGGCAGCGAAATAACCGGGCAGCATACGCAACCTTCGGGAGCCAGCTTCGTACAACAGAGCAGCGCCAGCCAGTTAAGGCATGCCGGCGCCTGAGAGACGATCAGCGTTCTCCCGCCAAAGCGCCGGAGACGCACGGATGACCCAATATCGCTGGATTACATCCGCATTGGTCGGTCCATGGTGCCTGACGAAGGTCGCGGCCATGAGCGATGCCCTGAGCCGAGGGCAGGCGTTTTCGAGCCCGGGGAATGACGCCTTGGCCACGCTTCGAACCTACGCCACGATCGAACGGCGCCAGGATCAACCCGCGCCGGCTGCTCAACCGCCTAGCGCTGTCGAGACATGGTGAAGCGCAGCGGGAGCGTGGCCAGAACGAAACGGGAGCGCTCGAGAAGTCCGCTCCACTCCACGCTCAATAGTTCAGCACGGCGGTGACCTGGCTGGAATAGCTTCCCACCGAGGCGCCTGCCTGTCGCGCGAGAATGCGGCCATATACGACCAGCCTGATTCGAAGAGGAGCAGTGGCACCGGTTGTGCCCGAGATGGACTGCGAACGGCCATCGCCATTTCCGTCGCCCCACGGAATCGTTCGAGCGGGATCGAGAAACAGCTGGTAGCTGAGGCGACTTGCGCCATCCGCCAGTTCGCGACGTCCGTTCGATCCCCCACCGATCAGCGATATGCTTGCCGCGACCGGGACGGGGGCTTCTCCGGACGTGGTGCAAGTCACGTCGATCGTGGCCGTGAAATCAGATGCTTCGCTTCGCAACGCCACATATTGCCCGAAGGCGAGCGGAGTGGTCGAAATGCTGCAGCTGACATTGCCGCCGGCCTGCGCGGGCCAGG
>Ga0207675_100000018_pt1 | contig 124200 bp, 107 predicted proteins | sample KBSSwiS42_FD_184305 | JGI IMG/M metagenome (GOLD analysis project Ga0207675, IMG submission 184305) | Switchgrass rhizosphere microbial communities from Kellogg Biological Station, Michigan, USA - KBS Switchgrass S4-2 (SPAdes) (version 2) | ecosystem: Host-associated > Plants > Roots >...
GTATCACCACCATCTCGGCACCGTCGTCGAACGCGCGGAGGATCTCGACGCCTTCCTCGGCGCGACTGGAGAGAGCGTCGGACTGACGCTCGATACGGGACATGCCGTCCTCGGAGGTATCGATCCCTTGGCAGTCATACGGGCGCATCCGCGACGGATCGCCCATGTGCATTGCAAGGACGTTCGCTGGACGGTTTTTCGCCAGCTGAAGGCGGAGGGCGGCAGCTTCCTGGATGGCGTGCTCGCCGGCATGTTCACGGTTCCGGGCGACGGTGATATCGCGTTCGGGCCCGTGATGGCGGCGCTGGCTGCCATCGGCTATTCCGGCTGGATCATCGTCGAGGCGGAACAAGATCCCGCGCTCGCCGATCCGCGCCTCTATGCGGAGCTCGGGCTGGGGACGCTGACGCGTGAAGCGGCGATCGCCGGTCTCCATGGCGGGCTTGAACGATGAGCCACCTTCTGGTCCGATCCGCTGCGCCGTCTGCCGATGGGACGGTTATCGACATTACGCCGGCGAGCGCGGGCTGGTCTCATGTCGGATTCAGGCTCCATCGGCTGATCGCCGGCCAGGAAGTGCATGGCGGCGACTCCGGACGCGAGACCTGCATCGTGGTGCTGAGCGGCGCCGTGTCGATCATCGCCGGCGAGCTCGATTTCGGCGTGGTCGGCGGGCGGGGGGACGTGTTCGAGGATCGTGCACCCGGCGCCGTCTATGTCCCCGCCGCTATCGCCTTCCGCATCCATGCGCTCGGCGAGGCCGAAGTCGCGCTATGCTCCGCTCCTGGACATCCTGGCGGCGCTGCACGGCTGATTGCCGATGCGTCCATGCCGCGCGAGGAGCGGGGCCGGGGGACCAACCTGCGCCGTGTCCGCAACATACTGCCCGAGACCATGCCGGCGGACAGCCTGCTGGTGGTCGAGGTGCTTACACCGGGCGGCCACTGGTCGAGCTACCCTCCGCACAAGCATGATACGGCGGCTCCCGGCGCGGAAACCGCGCTCGAGGAAACCTATTACCACCGGATGAAACCGGCACAGGGCTTCGCATTCCAGCGCGTCTATACCGACGATCGCAGCCTGGACGAGACGATATGCGTCCAGGACGGAGACGTGGTGATGGTGCCCCGCGGCTACCACCCGGTGGCCGCTGCCCATGGCTATGATCTCTATTATCTGAACGTGATGGCCGGGCCCGAACGCCGCTGGATCTTTCGCAACGACCCAGCCCATGATTGGATGATGCGCAGCTGATCTAGCATTGCTAATCCAGGCCTGCGCTCAGCGTAACAGGGTGGACCAACAAACGGCGCGCGTCGGAATTCAATCTATCCGCCGATCAAGTTGCTGGCCGATCGCATCCTCGCGCGGAAATCTCCGATGCCGCACGGACTGTTGCAACGCGGTATCGACAGGAATTTGAGCGGCCGTTGATGTTTGCCGGATAAGGATTGCAAAGTCCGGACTTGGTCGGGGGTTTGCGCAAGATATCCGACACGTATGAAGCGTTGGCGGGTGCGAATATCGAGCAGTCGCTCGATAACGAGACCGCCCCCGATGGGCGGATCGTCATAGCCATATCCCGGCATGCGAAAGTGAATGCCCAGCATCGCGGTCACGGCGGCAATAGTGTTGTCGTGGCCGACGAACAGCTGAACCTTCGCGTCATCCTTGGCGTCGAGAGCCGCCATTATTCGCTGCGCGATGAGACCGCCGACGCGAGGTGCCATATATCTGGAGCGTGCGAAAACATCGAATAGCCGCGCGTGCAAGGGTGACATTGCTTCAATATCCGCGGCAGTGGCCCGGCCCCATCCCACGCGTTCGGCGGGAAAATGCTCCGCATATTGGAGCAGGAACACCTGGGCTGTGCCAGAGGTGAGGTCAATTGCCCCGGTCAGTCGAAGGTCCCGACCGTCACTCGAAGCCTCGATGCGGTTGGGCATAGCCCGGAAATCGCAGGGATGCGTCCCTCGATCACACCCGAGCACGCGCGCCATTGCCGCGAAAGCTTTGTAGGCGCCGCGCATCAATGCACGGCCATTATCCAGTTCCTGGTTGATGCTGGCGGCTGCCTCGCCAGCGTCGAACGGAACAGCTTTTGCCTCGATTGCATCGAAGAGCGGGTCCGTTTGCCCTTCCGGCTTGTGCTCGATTGGAATTCTGCAGTTCGGCGCCAGGCCCTCCGCCAAGGCATTTCCGCTGTCGATCGTGCGGGATTTGCTGTTGGTCCAAACCGTGACAGCTCCATTGGCCGGGCATCCAGAGCCTTGGAGGAGGCCCTGGCTGATCAACCTTCTACGTTCGAAGCCGGCAAGGAGACGGAGCGCCGCAGCGCCATGGGGAGTCAACGCGCTTGCGGGGGTATTCCATCTCGGGAACGGGTGAACGGCATACCCCGCAGCGGCGGCTTCCCCCTCGAGGGGTGCGCGCACGCCATGTCGAATAAGCATGACCGCTCGTTCCACCCGATAGCGTGGTGCCGCCATGCCCGCGGATGAGGGGAGCAATCCGGCGAGGCCGAGCAGCGCGAGAAGTAGGCGTCGCATGGTCACCCCGCAGAAAAAGATGCGGCAGCGTCCATTGGAGCCGCCGCACATGTCCAGGACAATGGAGAGACTAAAAGGAATATTTGACGCTTGCGAGGCCTGTCGTGCCTGAGTTTACAATATCCGATATTGCGAGCGAATTCCGACCGATATGCGCCCAATAGGTATAGTTGTTAAACAGATTTGATATCGAAACGTCCGCCTTGAGACCGTGCCCGAAGTCGTAACCCGCGTGAAGATCGACGCGCTGGATCGGGCGGACCCAACGGTTATCCCAGCGTGTAGGCTGTCCAAGATAGTTATAGGATTCCAGATAAGAGCCGGCGTAGTGATACAGAATATCGACTGAAAAACCGTTGATCTCGTAAGAGAGTCTCGTCTGTGCCATGACATCAGGGGCGTTCTGGACGGGCTCTTCTATACCATTGCCGATGTCAACCTTGGTCCATTGGCGCGTGATGTTGGCGCCGATTCCGAAGCCTCTAAGGATGCCGGGTAGTTCGACGAAGGTTTTGTGGATTTCAAACTCTATTCCGTAAACGTTGCCGCTGCCGCCGTTGAGCGGCTTGGTAATAAAGGTCTGGTTCGTGCCGTCGCTGGTGGCCGTATTCAGCCGCGTCGTGCCACTGTCATAAAGATAGTTGGTCAAATGCTTGTAGTAGCCGCCGAGCATGATGTAGCCGGCGCGCGCGAAATTCCACTCTGCCGAGGCATCGAAATTGACCGATCGGATCGGCTTCAGGTCGGGATTCCCCTGCACGATCGTGGTCTTGCCATCGTCGCCCGTCTTGCTGGTCGAGCTGCCGCCGAGCTGAAAAAATGGAGGCCGCGTATAGGATAACCATACATCCCCACGCGCAACGATTTGGGATGTCGGTCGCCAGTTAAGGAAGAGGCTGGGTAGCGCCACGTTGTAATGTGTATCATTGCCTGAGAAATCGCCGGGCTGCTCGCCTCCCGGCGTAGTCGGTTTTACCCAGTAGATGTTGTGGATATCGGTATGCTCGACCCTGATGCCAGGAATAAGCTCGACATTGCCAGCCTTCAGGGTTGCGGTCGCATAGCCGGCAACGACGGTTTCATGGCCACCCAATGTGGCGCAATTGTAGTTGTTTATCGCTAGAGATCCGCACGTGTCGAAGCTATTATAGGTCGAGCCGTCCGCCTCATTGGCATATTGGTACTTGTAGAAAAGGTCGAACAGGGCCGACTTGTTGAAGCGAGGCAGTGACCAATCATAGAGACCAGGATAGACGTGGGCATATTTGCCATTGGTCAGGCCGAGAGCACTCCACGTGGTGCTCTTTCCGAGATAATTGGCCACATAATCGGTCGTCCAGTCGCGACTGGTAACATGTCGCTTACTGGTTTGGATCTTCGCGCCGAAAGCGATCGACTGGAGGATGCCGCCTTGGTCCGAAAAATCCCGACTGATGTCGAAGCGGCTGCCCCATTTGCGCTGACCGCTGAACTGCTCGGTCAACTGACCTGCGCGACGTGCAGGAAGAATATTTGCCGAATCGTCGAAATCGTTGAAAATGGTCGGATTCAGCAGCGCGACCGGATAGCCGTCGCGATAGCCGACCGACAGGCCGCCGAGTGGCACGCTCGATCCGTGCGTATATTTGTCAGACTGGTTTATACGAGCAGACACCTCGATATGGTTAGGCCTGTTATTATGACCTTCGCTGAAAAATACTTCGGCAGCGGCCTTCCACTCGCCCAGCTGCTTTTCTCCGCCAAGCGCGGCAGTAGCAAGGATCGCCGTTTCCGGATTGGTCTCGAAATAGTTGCGTACGGAAATGGCGGGCACGTTCAACTGGTATCGATCCGTTCCTGGCGTTAACAGCCAACTCTTTGTTCCACCATTATATTGGCTGAGCGTCGAATCCTGCTGCGTTACTGCCTTGGCGTAGGAGCCCCGCATATAGACGTGCGTGCTATCATCCGGCTTCCAATCCAGTGAGGCATTGCCGCCGAAACGTTCGGTGGACCCCGACGAGACACCGGAATCGAAGCCCGTGCCGATCGCGTTCGCCTCCGGATCTACGCTCGGGTAGCTGTTTCCCTTTGAGTCTACCGCGACCTGATATCCCCAGCTGCCGTCATCATGTGCAGATTGCGCACCGCGAATTTCGCTGTTCGTGTAGCTGCGGCGTTCATAATAGCCGCTGGCATAGATGCCAAACTGATGAGCCGAGCCGAAGCGGGCGGCGATGTCCGCGGCGACGCCGCCTCCGATTCCGCTGTCGCCATAATCACGCGCACGCGTTTCCAGATGTCCAAGGGCGGTGATGCTGCCGTGCAGCCGGTCGGAATAATCGAAAGCCGAGGGCGTCCGGAAGTCGACGGTACCGCCAATGGCATCACCATCCATGTCCGCCCGCGATGCCTTGTTGAGTATGATCGTGTTGAGGCCGGATGGCGGCAGGAGCGTCAGCTGCACTCCTCGGCTATAGGGTTGACCTTGCGCGACATTCACGCCGTTGATCAGGTTGACGTTATATTCGGAGTTCAGCCCCCGGATCGAGACATACATGCCTTCGCCCCGTGACGCGCCGTCGACGCCGCCGATGAATGAAGAGCCCGTATTGACCACATTGACTCCGGGAAGAAGGCCCAGCGCCTCGGCGACATTATGAACGGCGGTATGGCGCAGATCTTCCTCGGAGAGCACCGAAATGGGCTGTTGTGCGCGGAATTGGAGGTCGGAAGCTTGTCGCCGAGTCCCGACAACCACCACCTCGACGATGCGCTGGTCTGACGGGCCAGAGGGCGCGTTTTGGGCCGTATCCTGGGCAATGGCCACCGGCGGGTTTACAGCCACAATGGCTGTCATGGCTGCCCCAAACAGCAGTTGCGTGCGGAACGCTCCTCTTCCCATCTTATCCCCCTGACCTTTGCCCTTCCCGAGGGCGGATTAGTGCGGGATTATGGAATAATAATTTCATATCCATGTCAACATGAAATTTTTGCTACAAAATCGAGAGGCGAAGCGCCCACGTAAGCGTGGAATTTTGCCGTTCCGAAAGGGCGGATCGGGCATGGACTCGGGATAGAACTGCACGCACCTCCGGCTTCGCGGGGGGAAATCTGCGAAACCACGCAAGTGAGACGCCCTGGTTTGGATCAGCGGGCTCTCGCTCCGCAGCCGCTGGGGCGGCGGCCAGCGACTCGCATCCAACCGCATTGGCCTTCCAGTATGGAATATATAGATCATTTTCTCGTGGAATGAAATTTCCATATTGACTTACACGCTCAATCGTTGTCGGATGCGACTGCGCCAAGGGGTGGAAACAACCTCAGGCAAGAGGGTGAGCAGCGGCCAAGCTCGGTCGTGCCGGTCCTGAGGGGCGGGCGCGAGGGGCGTGGTTGTGACATCCGATCGCCATGAGGGCGTTCCAATCGGCGCAGGAAGGGCCTCGCAATGGGGACGATGGCCGAATGGAGGGACGGATGGGTCGGTTGAAGCTTCCGGGCATCTTTTTGTCTACGGCCGCGGCTGTCTGGGCGATGGGAGCCACTAGTGCCTGGGCCAGTACGATCGCGGGCAAGGTGGTCGACGGTTCCGGCAAGCCGGTACCGAATGCGACCGTCGCGATCGCGGGTACCTCCTACACCTCCAGAACGGGCGACGATGGCAGCTTCGCGCTGAACAACGTGCCCGCCGGCCAATATGTGGTCGAGATGAGCCATCCGACGCTGGAGTCTGGCTCGGCTGCGGTGTCGGTGCCGCAGGAAGGGCAAGTGCTGGTCAATTTCACGGCCCGAACCGGCCAGCTGAACGAGATCATCGTCGTCGGCAACCGCTACCAGGCGACTCAAGCGCAGCTGCAGGCGACGAACACGATCAGCGTGCTATCCGCTACCGACCTGCAGCATACGGCGGTGCATAATGTCGCCGAAGCGCTCGGGCTGCTTCCCGGCGTGAACGTGATGAACACGGGCTCGGGCTTCATCGGCGGCGTCGATGCGGCTTCGCGTGCCGAAGGTATGTTCGTCTCGGTGCGCGGGCTCAACGCGGAATATAACGTCAATCTCATCAACGGCGTCGAGGCGGCGCAGGCCACGCCCTATAGTCGCGCGGTCCAATTGAGCCTGCTTCCGCCGACCGGCCTGCAAACGATCGTGCTCAACAAGACGTCGCGTGCCGACATGGATGGCGATGCTATTGGCGGTACGGTCGATTTCCATACGCCGGGCGCCTTCGACACCGCGTCCGACTTCAGCGGCAGCATTCAGGCCGGCGGCCGGCTCGAAACGCGCGCGCGCGACTATGGCAAGAGCGGCCTTGGCTACAGCGCGTCGGCTGACCTCCAGGCAAAGTTCGGCGATAACAAGCAGTTCGGTGTCTACGCCAGTGGCTTCTACGACATACGCCATTATGCCAACAGTCTGGTCGGGGGCGTGCAGGAGTCGGGCTGCTGCGACAGCGCCTGGAATTTTGCGGTGCAGGCCCCCTTCGATCCAAACACCAATAGTAACGGCCGAGTCAGCGCGCCCGGCCAGGATCCTGCCAAGAACCTGATCCTGACCGGTTTCAACGTCGGCGTGTCGGAAGGCAGTACCGAACGATGGGGCGGTACCTTCTCCTTCGACTGGCGCCCGGACGCCGACACGAGCGCTTATATCCGCGCGACCTATGCCGACGCGCTGACCGAGCAGAACAGCCATCTCACCCAGTTGATCGGCATGAACGTGCAGAACGGGCAGAACGGCCTGGCGATCGGGTCGACCGGTACCTATCAGCCGGTCATCGCGAACGTGCAGCCGCGCTTCTGGTACGAGACCAATCCGGAGCATGCGACGCTGGGTACGATCCAGGCCGGCGGCGAAAAGACCTTCGGCAATTGGAAGGTCGCGCCCAACGCCTTCTACAGCTGGGGGATCGCCTCGCGCTTCAACCATATCGAAGTGGCGTCGCGTCTGAACAGGCCGGACAATAATGGCCTTTCCTATGGCGGCACCACGCTCTTCAACTATGCCGATGACTATCCGGTACCGCTGCTCACGCCGGCAATGTTCAACCTGCTCGACAATGTCGGCAGTCAGCCCGCGGCAGGCGGCGCGCCCGAATATACGCCTCAGACGAGCACGCAGAAGAAGGTCGGCGGCAAGATCGACATCCAGTACGATGTCGACGGCAGCCTGCTCCAGTCGATCAGGTTTGGCGGCAAATATGTCGACAGCTGGCGCACGCTGACCAATCGCGACTATACTGTTCCGGGTTATGGCGGTGCCAACACCTTCGGCGACCTCGGCATCATCACCAAATATTTTCCGGATGTCTTCCCCGGAAAATATACATGGTCCGCGCCCGACATCGACCAGAAGGCGCTGTTCGCCTTGTTCGACCGCCTGGGTGGCGCCACGCCCGCCACGATCGACACCTGCGGCTCGGATCCGGTCAACAGCTATAATTGCAACACGCAGAAGGCACGTGAGGCGGTTGCGGCCGCTTATGCGATGGCGACGCTCAAGACCGGCGGGCTGGAGATCATCCCGGGCGTGCGGTTCGAGCATACCAGCATCCACAACACCTTCTGGGTGCAGGGCCCCGGGCAATTCTCGCACAACAGCACGACCTATAATGAGGTCTTGCCAAGCCTGTTCCTGAACTACCGGCCGAACGCCAGCAGCGTCTATCGTGCCTCGGTCTGGACCAGCTATGTCCGTCCGCCCTTCCTCGACCTGGGCGGCGGCGCGAACACATCGACGTCCAACGGCGTGACCACGATCACCCAGGGCAACCCCGATCTGAAGCCGATCAGGGCCGTGAATTTCGACGTTTCGGGCGAATGGGACAACCGCGCCGGCGCGCACCTGATGGTGGCGGGCTTCTACAAGGCGCTAAGTAATTATATTTACGACAATAATGGCGGCATGATCAATGTCTCCCCGACCACTGGGACGGGAGTCCAGATCTTCCAGCCGCACAATGGCGGCAACGGCAAAGTCTATGGCTTCGAAGTCGCTGCGCGGATCAAATTTCTCGGAATGCCGGCTCCGCTGGACGGCTTCGGCATCAGCGGCAATCTGACTCGCCAATGGACGTCGGTCGATCTCGGTCCCGCGGTCGAAGGAAGGCAGCCGATCCAGAATGCCCCGGACCTTCTGTCGAATGTCGAATTCTTCTATGACAAGCACGGTCTGTCGCTGGATCTGGTCTACAATCACACCGGGTCGTACGTGGCGACATACGATACGCTCGGCTTCGGCAAAGGCTGGGACAATGTGTGGGTGCGGCCGACATCGCGCCTCGATGTCCACGCCGGCTATCGCTTCGGCAATTACAAGCTGGACGTGTCGGTTTCGAACATCCTCAAGACCGAAACCTATTGGTCGCACATTACCAAGGACAATCTTGCGGTCTCCGACATCGTCGATTCCGGCTCGACGGCGCTGGCAACCCTGACCGTGAGTTTCTGAACCTGCCAACTGGCCCGGCCTCCAAGGCCGGGCCATTTTTTGCGCGCGTGCTTGCCTTGTCTGTTCGGCGCTCGCACGTTCTGCCATCGCCGACGTGCTTTACCTGGGAGCGAACCCTTCATGCCCAGCCGCCGTGAAATCCTGGCCGGGGTCGCCGCCGCGGCCGGAATCGCGGCTTCGCCTGCGAAGGCCGGCGCGGCATCCTCCGCCATCGATCCGTGCAGCCTGGTCGATCCGTTCATCGGTACCGGCGGGCATGGCCATACCTATCCGGGGGCGAGCCTGCCCTTCGGCATGGTCCAGCTCAGTCCGGATACCAACAACCAGACATGGGATGCGTCCTCCGGCTATCATCATGACGATCCCACCATAATGGGTTTCTCCCACACCCATTTGAGCGGCACAGGCGTCGGCGACATGCTCGATGTGCTGGTCGTGCCGGCAACCGGCGTGGTCCGGCTCGATCCGGGCGCATCGCAGCGACCGGAGGCCGGCTATCATTCGCGGTACGACCGAACGCCGCAGGGTCTGACGCCCGGCAGGCTCGACTTGTCTGCCCTCGGCTATCGCTCGCGCTTCGATCATGCCGATGAAAAGGCCTCCCCCGGCTATTATCGCGTGCGGCTGAAGGACAGCGGCGTCGAGGCGGAACTGACCGCGACAATGCGCGCCGGCCTGCATCGCTATCGGTTTCCAACCGAGGCTCCCGCCCACCTTCTGATCGACTTCAGTCACGGATCCAGGGAGGGCGATCGCGACCGCAGTCGCGTGTCGGAAGCCTTGCTCGAGTGGCGTGACGGCATGCTGGTCGGCGGACGCCGGGTGCACCAATGGGCCGATGGACGGCAGATATATTTCGCGCTCGAAGTGTCGCAGGCACCGCGCGCCGTGCGCCTGTACTCGAACGATCAGCCACTCGATCCCGACGCCGTTCGCGCCGAGGGCGCCCAGCTCAAATGCGTGCTCGATTATGGCGATACGCTGTCTGGCCCGCTGCTGGTGCGGGTCGGCATATCCGGAGTTGATGTCGAAGGCGCGATTCGCAATCTGCGGGCCGAACTGCCTGGCTGGGATTTCGATGGCACCCACGCCGCGGCGCGTCGGGCATGGCAGGAGGAATTGTCGCGCGCCGTGATCTCCGGCGGGGACGAGGCCGACCGGCAGATCTTCTATACGGCGCTCTATCACACGCTGTTGGCGCCGACCTTGTTCAGCGATTTCGATGGCCGCTACCGCGGGATGGATACGGCGATCCACCGGCTGCCGGATGGCGAGGCCAATTTCAGCACCTACTCGCTGTGGGACACCTATCGCGCACTCAGTCCGCTGTTCACGCTGATGCACCCGAAGCGCGCCGGCCAGATGGCGCAGGGACTGGTGCGCATGGCCGCGGAGAGCCCGGCCGGGCCGCCGATCTGGCCGCTCCAGGGTATCGAGACCTTCTGCATGAACGGCTGGCATTCGGCCGTCGTTCTCGCCGAAGCGGCTGCCAAGCGCCTGCCCGGAGTGGATTTGGCCCGTGCCTGGCCGATCTACCGCCGCCGTGCCTTCGAGGATCGTTTCGGCGATCTGCCCTCCTATCGCGCACTTGGCTATCTGCCCTGCGACAGGGTTGCCGAATCGGTCAGCAAGACGCTCGAATACGCCTATGACGATTGGGCGATGGCGCGGCTGGCCGAGGCCGCGGGCGCGCAGGAGGATGCTGGTGCCTTGCGGCGCCGCTCGCGCAATTACCATAACCTGTTCGATCCCAAGACCGGTTATATGCGGCCGAAGCTGGCAAATGGCCAATGGGCCGAGCCGTTCGATCCGCGTGAGGTCAGCCACGGCGCCGACTGGCTCGATTTCACCGAAAGCGATGCCTGGCAGGCGACATTCGTCCCCCAGCACGACCTCCACGCCTATATCGAAGCCTTTGGTGGCGCGAAGGCATTCGAGGCCAGGCTGGACGAGTTCTTCACGACAAGTCCCGACATCGGGGCCGGGGCGCCTCCCGACATCGCCGGCCTCGTCGGGCAATATGCGCATGGCAACGAGCCCTGCCATCACATCGCCTATCTCTATGCTTATGCCGGGGCCCACCATAAGACGCAGGCGTGCGTGCGGATGCTGCTGCGGTCGATGTACCGGGCCGAGCCCGACGGGCTGCCCGGCAACGAGGATTGCGGCCAGATGAGCGCCTGGTACGTGCTGAGCGCGCTCGGCCTCTATCCGGTCGATCCGGTCAGCGGAATCTACGTCTTCGGCGCGCCCCTGTTCGAGCGGGCGGAGCTACAGATCGGCGACGGGCGCCGGCTGATCGTCGAAGCGCCTGGTAACGGGCCTGCGACGCCGTTCGTCCAGTCGGTGCAGTGGAACGGCAGGCCCCATTCCCATGCCTGGATCGCGCATTCCGCGCTGATCGAGGGCGGGCGGCTTAGCTTCCATATGGGCGCGCAGCCGAACCGGGCTTTTGGCGCCGCTATGGCCGACAGGCCGCCGTCCGCCGTCTGAAGCAGCGGCGCCGGCAACCTGCCGGTTTCGACCCTGGTCCGAGCGCGTCATTCCGCATGGAGTTTGACCGCTTGGGCCAGGCCAAATCGGCCGGATTGCGGCGGTGCATCGAACAGGACCACCAGTCGATATTGGTGCTCGCCGGGCGGCAGGTCGAAGGCGAGACGGGCTGCTGCCGGGTCGGTCTTGGCGTGGATTCGATGATCGTCGAGCCATATTTCGGCGCGGCCCGCGAGCGAACCGAACACCAGCTTTCCGCCCCGCTCGCGGACATCGCGGCGCGGTCGGAAGCGCGTACGGAACAAGACATAGCGCCCGCCGGACAGGGGGGCTTGCGAAGCGCCCGGCGACGTCCAGCCCCAATCCTTCAGATCGACCTCCGTCACGGGCCGGGTGGGATCCGGCTTGCTGTCCGTCGGGGGAGAGGTGCGCCAGTCGTCCAGGCGCTGCACGCTCGGCGAAGGGGCAGCGAAGGGCGGGGCAGCGGCCGGGCGGATCGCGATGACGGCGGCCGCGGGTTCGAGCCCCGCCGCCGAGGCCCGAACTCGAAGCAGGCCGCTTCCGCCCCGATCGGTCTGCACGATAACTTGCGCCAGACCGTTGTACAGGCTGCGCCGGTTGCCCTTGTCGGGCTCGTGGCTATTGGCGTCGCCATTGCCCAGGCCGATGATCCTGCCGCCCTCTACCTCGAAGCGGACCATCGCGGCGGCGGTCGGCACCGGCCGGCCGGCGGCGTCGAGTGCTTCTACCATGATCGGCTGGGCATCACGGCCGTCGCCGTCCAGCATCGGACGGTCCGGAGTCAGGCGCAGACGGACAGGCATTCCGGTCGTCTCGAGCCGCGTGTGCGCGACGGCCTTGCCGCCGCGGAACGCCACTGCCTCCAGACGGCCGGGCGCATAGGGCACGTCCCAGGAAACCATATCGAACGGGTCGACTCGCCTGCGCGAAATCAGCTTGCCGTTCAGCAGCAAGGCGGCTTCCTCGGCGTTGGTCAGCACCATCACCTTGATCGGCTGCCCTTCCAGCCCCGGCCAGGTCCAGTGCGGGGAGATGTGCAGCACCGGCGCGTCCGTCCGCCACATCGCCTCGCGCATATGGCAGGAGGCCTTGGGAAAGCCGCACAGGTCCATCAGTCCGAACGAGGAGCTTGCAGTCGGCCAGTCGAAGGGTGCGGGTTCGCCGCGATAGTCGAAGCCGGTCCAGACGAAGCCTCCCGCAACGAATGGGCGCTCGGCGATCATCTTCCATGACGTGCGCTGGCTGCGGCCGTCTGAATCGGCCGGATCGTCATAACAGCCGATCGCATGCCGCGCGCGATCGGTCAGCCGTTCGCCGCGCGTCATATAGGCCGACGTATCCTCCGAACTGGTCATCGGCAGCCGCGGATTCTCGGCATGGAAGCGGTCGTAATTCTCCTGCTGATAATTGAAGCCGACCACGTCGACGACCTGCGAGACGTTGGCGGCAGTGAACATGCTGCCGTTCATCGCAGCGGTGACCGGGCGGGTCCGGTCGAGCGCCTTCACTGCCTGCACCATCCGCCTGACCATCTTCACGCCGGCTTCGGTCCCCTGTGTCGATTCCTCGTTGAATACCGACCACAGGATGATGCTCGGATGATTGCGGTCGCGCCGCACCATCCAGCTGAGCTGCGGCAGATAATCCTCGCTGACGTTGAAGTTGCGATTCTCATCCATCACCAGCACGCCCAGCCGGTCGGCGGCGTCGAGCAACTCGCTTGCAGGCGCGTTGTGCGAGCAGCGTATCGCATTGGCGCCCATCGCCTTGATCCGGCGCAGGCGATACTCCCACAGCGCATCGGGAACGGCCACGCCGACGCCGGCGTGATCCTGGTGCAGGCAGACGCCCTTGATCTTGACCGGTCGGCCGTTCAGCAGGAATCCGCGATCCGCATCGAACTGCGCGGTGCGGAACCCGAAACGCGTTTCTGCGACATCGATCGTCGTGCCCGCTCGCCGCAGTTCGGCGCGCGCGCGATAGAGCGCCGGTTCCTCGACCGACCAGAGCTGCGGCGCCGGCAGGGAAAGCGACGTCCGCGCGACGGTGCCATTGCCGCCAGCAAGCGCGGCGGTGACACTCGACATGCCCGCGGGTCGGCCCGCAGAGTCGAACAGGATCACATCGAGCTCGACATCCCCGCCTGGTCCGTCGGGATTGGCAATTTCCGCCTCGATCCATACTCGCCAGCTGCCGTCCGCCAGCTTTTCGGGTGCGGCGTACAGGCCGTCCGTGGCGATATGGGTCGGGGCCCGCTTTACCAGCCAGACATGGCGGTAAATGCCGGCGCCTTCATACCACCAGCCCTCCATCGCGGTCGCGTCGGCCCGCACGACGATCGTGTTGAGATCCTCGCCGAAGGTCGCAAACGGAGTGATGTCGATGTGGAAAGAGGTATAGCCGCTGAAATTGCGGTGGACGAGATTGCCGTTGATCCACACGGTCGCGTGAGTGGCGATGCCGTCGAAGCCGAGCTCGAGGTGCTTTCCCTTGTCCATGGGATCGAGTGCGAGCGTGCGGCGGTACCAGCCGACGCCGCGCGGGCGATACCCCTGCGCGCGATTGGCTGCCGGATCATAGGCTTGCTCCAGCGCGAAATCGTGCGGCAGCTCGACCGTCGACCATTGGCTGTCGTCGAAATTGGTTGCGGCGGCGCCAGTGGCATTGCCGGCCTTGGCATTGTCATAGGCCTGGTCGGCCGTCAGTATCTCTGGAAAGGGCACGTCGCCGGGCCAGAAACGCCAGCCATAATCGAGCGACAGGCGCTCGCCTGGGCTGGTTGCACCGGGAAGCGTGGCGGGCATGCCGATTCCGGGTTGCGGCGCTGCGCAAATGCCGGCGATCGCAGCCGTTGCGCTCACTCCGGCCAGGAACTGCCTGCGCTCCATCGGCTCCGCTTCCCTTCTTTCGCCACAAACGGGGAACACATATTCCGCATTTTAGAAATGTGAAATAGATTTTCTATTCCGTGAAGCTCAAGCCTTTACCGGCGCCATGTCGATGCTGCGTAGCGCGATCGGCAACCGGTCCGATCGTGAGCGTGGCTGCGGCGGAACGATCTCGAGCCGCAGTGCATAGGGAGCGTCCTGTTCGTCCCGCCGGACGATCGCGCTGGAGCGCCCGCTCCGGTCCAGCGCGAGCGGATAGGCATGGCCGTCGACGAGCAGAGTCACACGCTTCGCCCCTGAGGCCGGGCGGTAGTGCAGCGTCACCTGGTACATGCCTTTGGTCAGCGCCACGTCCCAGCGCAGCTTATAAGGGGCGGGCGGGTCGTCATAGCCGAAGCCGTCATGGCGCAGGTACTGCGCACCATTGGCAGGCGTCAGGTGCGCGCGTCCGCGGGCGTCCGGCGCAATCGCCGACGGACGGACATGCAAGTCGCCGGTGAAGGGAATCGCGACGACCGGCATGAAGCTGCCCGGGCCGAGACCGGCTAGTTCGTGCGTATCGATCGAGGCGCCGGCAGAGTCGTGCCGTACCGGCGCGGTCGCATAAGGAGACGCGCCCAGCACCGACGCCGGTCCCAAGGCGGTATCCACCACACCCGGCAGTCGCAGGCGGCCGTCGGCGGGCAGTTTTTCGATGAACAGAAAGATTTTGTCTCGGCCGAGCGTCGCATAGCCGAAATCGAGCTTTGCAAAGGGCTGCGCGCGCGTGCCGTAAATGGCCGCGCCGTTGATCCTGAGCCAGGCACCGATGCCCTTGAGCACGTCGGCTTCGAACGGCACTACCGCACCCTCGCCGGTAGGACCGATGTTGAGGATGTAATTGCCGCCGGCGCTGACCACGCGCACCAGACGCGTGATATGCTCGCGGATCTTGCCGGCGAGGTCGTCCCGCACCTGCCACGATCGATAACCCCAGGTTTCCGGATAGATGGAGGCCGGCGATTCCCACGGCTCCTCGATCGCGACATTGGGCTCGCCATTGTCGCCGAGCACGGTGAAATCGCCCTGGTGATTCCATACTCTGCCGGACACCATGGTCTGCGGCTGGAGCGCGTGGACGGTGCGCGTGAAATGCGCGCTCTGTGCGGGGGTGGGCCGGCCCATATCGAACCACAGTTCCGAGATCGGGCCGTAATGCGTAAGCAATTCCTTCAACTGAACGATGTTGAAGGCTTCCTGCGCCGGCGTGATCGGATTGCTATTGCCCTCCAGGTAGCGGTTGCCCCCGGGGTGGTGCCAGTCGATGGTCGAATAATAGACGCCGAAAGCCAGGCCGCCACGCCGGCACGCCTCGGCCATTTGTCCTACGATGTCGCGATGGTACGGCGTTGCGTCGACGACATTGTACGGCGTCGCCGCGGTCCTGAACAGGTTGAAGCCGTCATGGTGCTTGGCCGTGATCACGACATATTTCATGCCCGCCGCCTTGGCCAGGGCGACGATCGCATCGGGATCGAACTTGTCGGGGTCGAACCGGGCTGCGAGTGCGGCATAGTCGGCCGGCGGGAGCTTGCCGTTGGCCAGGATCTGCTCGCTATAGCCATTGTCGATCCGCCGGCCGTTCCACATTCCGCCCGCGACGGAATACAGCCCGAAGTGGATGAACAGCCCGAATTTGCGGTCGCGCCAGGCCTGGATCGTGGCGGGGCCAGGCCTCGGGTCGACGATGGCTGTGCGATGGGTTTCGGGGACGTTGCCGTGCCGGCCGGGTGCCGCAGCCGGCAACAAGAGTGCGGCGATCGGCAGGCCGGCCCGAAGCAACATCTTCATTCTTGCCATCTTCCCCTCGGCGGCAGCGTGGTCTACCCAGTGTAGAACATTTGTAGCGGGATTTTAAGTCCATGAAATTTTCATTTCATGATCGCCGCGCGGTGCTGAAGGCAGCCTTGGGAAGCGCGGCGCTGGCCGGCTTGCCCGCGTCGCTCGCCCGCGCGCTGTCGATCCCCGCCGACGTTCGCAAAGGGAGCATCGAGGATGTCGCGCATGTCGTGATCCTGATGCAGGAGTATCGCGGTTTCGATCATTATTTCGGGACCTTTCCCGGCGTCTGCGGCTTCGGCGATCGCTTTCCCATTCCCGTCGCCGCGGGACCGGACGGAGCGCCGCGCACCATCTGGACGCAGATCGACCGTACGGCGCAGCCACCGCGCGCGATCCAACCCTTCCACCTTTCAACGCGTCGGCAGTTCGATCTGATGCGGATGGAAGGCACGCCGCATAGCTGGCCGAACGCCCAGGATGCCTGGGACCATGGCCGCATGGCGCATTGGCCGGAGGCGAAGACGCAGCGTTCGATGGGGTATTTCGCGCGCGAAGACATTCCCTTTCAATTCGCCATGGCCGAGGCGTTCACGCTTTGCGATGCCTATCATTGCTCGGTCCAGGCGGGCACGAACACCAACCGTCTGTTCCTGTGGAGCGGCACGAACGATCCGAGCGGCAGAGGCGGCGGGCCGGTCGTCGACAATGTCGACGACGATCTCGACAAACCGGACACTGCGGAACATCGCTATGCTTGGATCACCTATGCGGAACGGCTCCAGGCGGCGGGCGTAGACTGGCGCCATTATCAGGACATGGCCGACAATTTCGGCGACAATCCGGTCCAGAATTTCGTGCAATATCGCGCGGCGCATCGCGAGGCGCCCGGCAGCGACGCGGCACTCAAGGATCGTGCGCTGACGACGCGTGCGCTCGACGCTTTGCGTCAAGACGTGCTGACGGGACGGCTGCCGCAGATCTCCTGGGTCATCGGCACGGCGGAGGGCTCGGAGCATCCCGGACCTTCCAGCCCGGCGCAAGGCGCGGCCTATACCGCACAGGTGATCGATGCCCTGACGTCCGATCCCGCCGTCTGGGCGCGGACGGTGCTGTTCGTCATGTTCGACGAGAATGACGGCTTCTTCGATCACGTCCCGCCACCTGCCCCACCCTCTTCCGATCCCGATGCGCCCGGCGGGTGGGCCGGCAGATCGGCGGTCTCGACCGATGGGGAATATCATCGCCTGCCCGCGCCGGGTGCCGAGGGAGACAGGGAAGATTTGCGCGGTCGGCCCTATGGTCTTGGACCGCGCGTACCGATGTACGTGCTTTCTCCCTGGTCGCGTGGCGGCTGGGTGTTTTCGGAGGTCGCCGATCACACCTCGGTCATTCGCTTTCTCGAACGGCGTTTCGGCGTGGTCGAACCGAATATCTCGCCTTGGCGCCGCGCGGTCTGCAGCGACCTGACCGGCGCCTTCGATTTCGCCGCGCCGAACCTGCGGAGACCCGGGCCTCTTCCCGAAACCGCGTCGCTACACGCGCGTACGGCGGCGATCGTGGGCCAGGTGGCACCACAGGCGCCGACGGTTCAGACCTTGCCCGCCCAGGAGCCGGGAATACGCCGCTCGCGTGCGGTTCGCTACGATCTGGAGGTGCAGGAGCAGCCAACGCTCGGCGCCGGCAAGATCGGATTGCGTTTCACGGCCGGACAGGGTCTGGCGGCAGTCTTTCATGTCTACGACCGCCGCTATCTCGAGCGGATCCCGCGTCGCTATACGGTTGGCCCGAACCAGGAGTTGACGGACGAGTGGAACTGCGATTCCCCCGGGGGCGCTTATGATCTTTGGATCCGTGGTCCCAACGGCTTTCACCGTCACTTCGCTGGAGACGAGCAGTCGGCCAAAACTGCGCCCAGGATTGCCTGGCGGGTGGTTGGCCGAAAATTGCGGCTGGATGTCGGGGCCTCCCCCCTCATTCTTCGCGTGAATCCAGGTGCCTATGCCGATCATCACGGCGCCTGGAGCGCACCCCGTGGGGGCGGCGCGATGGAATGGGACCTGCGAGCCACCGACGGCTGGTATGATCTTATGATCTCGCTCGATACGCATCCGTCTTTCCTGCGTCGGCTGGCTGGCCGCGCCGAGAATGGCCGTCCCGGCAGCACCGATCCGGCACTCGGTGTCCGATCGCTCCAGCGAACGTGATTGGCCGAGCCCTCGAGATCGTCGGCCGCGCCTCCCGATCGGCCCGGGTAAACAAGGCATCGTCATACCGGACTTGTTCCCATACGCGCTAACTTTGAGGGATTTACGCGCACAATCCCCCTCTTCGTCATTCCCGCGAAAGAGTGCCGGGGTTACGCAGGCCCCGCCTGCGTAAGGATCGCGCGGGGCGCGATCCGGCCCCGGCGCTCCCAGGGCCAAATACGACGTCCTCTGCCACCCTGGGTCCCCGCTTTCGCGGGGATGACGGTTTTGGGGGAGGGTAAGTTGGCGCCAATGGGACTTGTTCCGGCATCCACCCCTCCACGCGGGAATCCATGCAGCTTAAAGCTTCTCGTGTGTCTCCCGGTGGTGTGCGAGCGAGATCATGTCCCCGGACATGATCTTGGCTAGCCGGGGCTAGCCAAAGCTCGCACGCGGCCCAAGGCCGGGACGACGAAGGAAAAGAGAATGTGTGAACGTCGTAGCCTTGAAGGGGAGGGGCCAATTGAGCCGTCCAAACCTGATCGAATTCACCTCTATCTCGTCGGAAAGCGCGCGCTGAGCAGGTGGGGGCGCCGCGCGGCAAGATGCACAATGAGTTCACCGAACAGTCCATTGGCCCATGCGAACCAGGGACGCGTGAACTTCGCCGGATCGTCCTGGTCGAAGGCTTCGTGGATGAACCCCGTTCCGGCATGAGTCGCTTTGAGCGTTGCGAGGCAGGTGAGGATAGTGGCGTCGTCTTGCGCGGAAAGCGCGCGCACGATCAGCGACATCGGCCAGATCTGGCCTGGACCGACATGCGGACCACCTATGCCTTCCGCCTTGCTGCCGCGGAAGAACCAGGGATTGGCGGTGCTCCAGGCGGCCTCTGCCGTGCGCCGCCATCGCGGCTCTGCCGGGCTTACGCAGCCGAGATACGCCAGCGCGCTGAGCGACGGAATATTCGCATCGTCCATAAAGATCGCATTGCCATAGCCGTCCACTTCATAGGCCCAGACCTCCCGGCCGTCCGGCAAGTGCATCGCGCCGTGACGGCCGAGCGCCGTCTTCACTTCGTCGGCAAGCGCCGCCGCGTCCGCGGCCAGCGCGGCATCGCCGCGCGCCTCTTGGGCGAGAGACGCCAGCGCACGCAGTGCAGTTACTGCGAACAGGTTGGCGGGAATGAGGAACGGATAAAGACAGGCATCGTCGGATGGGCGGAAGCCGGAATGGATCAGGCCCACGCTGCGGCTGGGATTGCCGACGCCCCACAACAGGGTATCCGTGGGTTGCGAAGCCTCGCGCGCAAAGCGGTAGGGGCCCGGACCATGTTTGCGCTGCTGCTCGCGGAAGGTCCGCACGATCCTATGCGCACTTTGGGCCCACAGCGCGTCGAACGGCGTCTTGTCACCTGTCGTGCGCCAATAGGACGAGGCCAGACGAATGGCATAGCAGAGCGAATCCACTTCCCATTTTCGCTCGGCCACTCCCGGCCGCATTTCGGTCTCGTCGTGCAGCGCCCAGGGGAGGTTCGTCTTCGCTCCCGGATCTTCCATGAATGCATTCGCATAAGGGTCGATCAGGATCGATCGCGCCTGCCGTGCGATCAACCCCCGGAACAGTTCGCGCAGCTTTGCGTCGTGCGGCACCAGCGGCAGATAAGGGTGCAACTGCGCCGATGAATCGCGCAGCCATAGGCATGGAATGTCGCCCGTGATGACGAAGGCGTCGGGCTTGCCGTCCACCATTCCCATCTTCACGGTGGTGTCGAGCGTATTGGGATAGCAGTTCGCAAACAGCCAGCGCAGTTCCGGATCCCGGATCATCGCCGAAACGCGCGCAATCTCCTCCTCGACGGCCAGCGAGGTGAAGCGCCGGTCCGCGGGCGGCGGGCGTCTGCTCGCGAAGTCGACCTGGCTCGCGCGCGCCGGTATCGCCGCCAAGGCCGCAGTGGCGGCAACGAAGCGGCGTCGATCGATCGTCCATTTGGGCAGCATCAGCCGGCCTCGAATAAGGGTGAACCGTGTCGAAGCGCGCCGCGCGACGGCCGGTGTTGGCGTCTGCCCGCTGCGGGACCTTGTGATGCCCGGGCGGCAGCCGAAATTCTTATGTCCCCGACTCCAACGTCTACACCGTCGTGATCCCGATCCGATCGATGGAAATGATCGGCTTGCCGTCGACTGCGCGCGGCAAGTGGACGCGCAGGTAGCGGCCGGAGGCCGGACTGGCAAAGGGTATGCGCGCCAGCGACCGTCGCTGGCGGAGCCCGCTCAGATCGGCTTCCAATGCCGGCCTTCCCCAGCTTCGAGCGTCGTCCCCAAGCCACACCTGGCATGAATCCGGCGCCGCCCCGCCATAGGGCATCCATTGGCCGCGCTGGATCGTGAAGCCCGTGGCCTCATACCGGCGGCCCAGATCGACGACGACATCGAGCGGCTGTCCGCGGGGGGCGTTGCAGGCTGTCCCGTCCGGCGAGTCATCCCATGCCAGAAGGCCTTCGCCATTGTCGCCTGTGCAGGAGACCAGGCGCCACTCGCTCTTGACGATATCATAGTCGGCAGTGATCACGGCGCTGGCCAGGCCCGAGGACCGCCGCCGCGCGGCCGCGCGGACCTTGCCGCCGCCCGGCAAGGCGATCGGTCCGGCATAGGGCAGCGAAGGCGGCGACCCGGCGATGGAATAGACCAGGTCCAGTCCCTGCCCGACGGCGGTTATCGTCACCAGGCCCGTAGCGTCGCGTCGGATGACCGGATCCTCCACGATCTCGGGCAGACGATAAAGGCTGAACTCGGACAGGACCGGAGACGCTGCGGCCTTGGTGACGCGCAGGCGGACGGCGCGTGCCGTTACCGGTTCGGCCAGGCGGATAAGGCGCTGGGCGCCGATGCAGCTGTGTCGCGCAACTTCGCGCCAGCCGGCGCCCTGGGCGATTTCGACGACATAGTCATCGATGCGAACGCCATAGCGCGTGTCTTCGCGCAGCCGGATCAGGTCGAAAGTCACCGCGTGCGCGAAATCGAGCCGAAGCCAGGCGCCGGCGCGGTCGTTTTCGCTCGCCGCCCATACCCCGCGCTTCAGGATGTTGGACGGCGCAAAGCCCGCGTCGAAGCTGCTGCTCGCACTGATGCGCGCAGTCGCCGCGAGATTGTGCGCGAATGTCCTGTCGAGCAATGCGCGGAAGTCGCTGAGCGACTGGACATCCGCCGCATGGATGCGGCCCCGCCGGTCCGGCGGTGCGTTCAGCAGCAGGTTGGCGCCCCGGCCGACCGAGGTCAAATACAGGTTCAGCAGATTGGCCGGCGACCGGACGCGTTCATTTTCATCGGCGTGCCAGAACCAGCTGCGGCGGATCGACACGTCGACCTCGGCCGGATTCCACAGCCGGCCGCCGCGAACGCCCGAATTGCCCAATGCCGGCGTATAGGGCTCACCGCTCATCGTCGGCCAGCACGGATCGCCGGCAATCCCGGCTTCGTTGCCGACCCAGCGCACGTCGGTATCATAGTCGCGGAACATCACGGCGTTCGGCTGCAGCCGGCGGACGAGGCCATATATCTCGGGCCAGCGATAATAAGTGGCGCCGTCGATTTCGCGGGTCTCGCAGGCTCCGCCATAATAGCCGTCACCGCCGTTCGCGCCGTCGAACCACACTTCGTGGATCGGCCCGTAGCCGGTGAGCAATTCTCGCAGCTGGTTCAGGTAATAGTCGACATAGGCCGGGCGGCCATAGTCGGCGTGGTTGCGATCCCAGGGCGACAGATAGACACCGAACTTCAGGCCGTGCGTGGCGCATGCCTTGGAAATATCGCGGACGATATCGCCCTTGCCGCCCTGGAACGGACTGTTCCTGATGCTGTGCTCGGTATAGCGGCTCGGCCACAGGCAGAAGCCGTCATGGTGTTTGGCGGTCAGGATGAGCTGTTTCATGCCGCCGGCCCGGCAGGCGCCCACGATCTGGTCGGCGTCGAAATCGCTCGGGTTGAATATCGCCGGATCCTCGTCGCCCAAGCCCCAGTCGCGGTCCGTGAAGGTGTCGACCGTGAAGTGCAGGAAGCCGTAAAATTCAAGGGCTTGCCACGCCTGCTGGCGGCTCGACGGCGTTGCGCCATAGGGGGCGGGGCCGACTGCGGCCGCGGCCGGAAGTGCCGTGCTACCGAAAATGGCCACGCCTCGGCCAATCAGGGCGCGACGCGACAGCCTGGTGAAAGGGAGCGCGCGCATGCGGTTCTTCCCTGTGGCGGAATTTTATTTCTAAAAACGTTTTTATAGAAAAATGCTTCCATGCGTCAAGCGGCGGCGTTCACGTGCCGGAGCGGGGCTTTCCGTTTCATGCCGGTCATGACGTGCTTGGATCAGCAGTCGAACACGGTTCGCAACCGTTCTTGCGTATATTCTTCGGCGATGATCGCGATCGAGCGGGACGGGTCGAAGGCTCGGTCAGCAAACAGCGCGACGGCCGGCGCTGCAGCCGCTCTCGCGGTTTCTTCGGCGTCGAGCCACGCTTCAAAAACCCGATCCACGAACGACATGCCGCCGGGCGGTGCCAAGACATGATTGTCGACGAGCGACTCAACGCCCTCCCACTTGGCGATCGTGTCCGACAGCGCCTTCGTTGCAGCGGCCCATGTCGCATCGTCCGCACTGGCCGCACGACCAACAAGCACGAACAGCTTGTGCAGCGTTCGTGCCCCCGTAACGACTGGATGCGGCACGACGTTGAGGCGTTCGACGCTGGCATCGTCGACGAAGCGCGGTTCGTCGGGCCTGAGGTTGTTGAGATAATAGGGCGTGGACACCGCCGCCTGCATGGCCGCCATGCTTTCGAACCCGAGCTGCGTCACGAGGTCGCGTTCGAGAGCATGCGGGCCGTCCCCGGCCGGATAGGCCCCGTCGATCACATGATTTTGAGCGTAGTATGACGGCATGGAACCGGCATCGGCCGGCGCGCAAACGACCATCTTGCCGTGAACGTCGCGCAGGTGCCCGAGTGCGGCCGCGCGGGTCCGGCGGGCGGCACGGCGAGCAAGGAACAGGAATTTCACCGCCACGGGTTCTTCCTCAACATGTGTAGGGAAGCGGGCACCATAGGCGTGGCACCGGCAGACACGACGTCGATGGCGACCGATGGACGCCGCGACGACGCGGAGCGGCGCTGCGCGGTGAGGACGATGTCAACGAGGCTGCTGCCCTCGGCCTGCAGAACGGGCCGCTCTGCGGATGCGATCACACTCCGCGGCACCGCTGCGGCGGTTTGCGCGAACCCAGGATTGCCGACGTTCAGCGCCGTGATGGCTGCGGAAGGTGCAATTAGGACGTGTCGCATGGTTCCCCTCCAAGCGGACCGCGCGCAGACCGGTGGCGAGGACGCGTTCGACCATAGGGCTGATTATAATTCAACGCGTTTGTTTTAATGAAAATCCATTCATCAAATCGATGAACAAACATGCGCTTTGGCAGGCGCGACGAGATCACCGTCGTCGGTGAACCCGCATAATTCTGGGGACACAATTCTGGGGACACAATACCTAATTGTCACTCTTGGCCGACTACGCTACATAGCCGCCATGGCCCGCCTCGCACGCGCCATCAATTCAGGGGACACAATACCCAATTGTCCCTCTCAGCCGCTAGGGCTATATTCCCGCCATGGCCCGCCTCGCACGCATCGTCGTCCCGGACGTCGCGCATCATGTGACGCAACGCGGCAATCGAAGACAGCCGGTGTTCTTCGAGGAGGCCGACTATGCCGCCTACGTCGATCTCGTGTCGACGGCATGCCGCGAGCGGGGCGTGCAGTGCCTGGCGTGGTGCCTGATGCCCAACCATGTGCATCTGATCCTGGTGCCAAGCGACCCGGATGGGCTCCGTGGCGCGCTCGGCGAGGCGCATCGCCGCTATTCGCGCCGTATCAACTTTGCGCATGGCTGGACCGGCTACCTCTGGCAGGGCCGGTTTGCGAGCTATCCGATGGACGATGCGCATTTGTTTGCCGCGATCCGCTATGTCGAGAACAATCCGGTCGCAGCGAAGATAGTGGACGAAGCCGACGATTGGCGCTGGTCGAGCGCGCGCGCGCATCTGCGTGGCGTGAAGGATGGGTTCACTGACACTGCCGCACTCGCCGGCATCCGCCGCAACTGGCGCGCAATGTTACGCCACGGCGCCGAAGCGGGCGATGCCAATGTCGTAGCCGTAGCCGCGATCGAGGCGGCGATGCGCACCGGCAGACCACTGGGCGACGAGGCGTTCGTCGAGCAACTGGAAGCGGCGTCCGGTCGCGCGCTGAAGCGGCGCCGGCCGGGGCCGAAGCCGAGGCGGGAGAGTTGAGTATTGTGTCCCCGGAACTTCATGTGCATCTGATCCTGGTGCCAAGCGATCCGGATGGACTGCGCGGCGCGTTGGGCGAGGCGCATCGCCGCTATTCGCGCCGTATCAACTTTGCGCATGGCTGGACCGGCTATCTCTGGCAGGGCCGGTTTGCGAGCTATCCGATGGACGATTAGCGGGTCGCCATGTCCCCCGGACATGGCTGCGGGTCGCGGGGCGACCCGCACTCGCCAATCATCTGTTTGCCGCGATCCGCTATGTCGAGAACAATCCGGTCGCAGCGAAGATGGTGGACGAAGCGGACGATTGGCGCTGGTCGAGCGCGCGCGCGCATCTGCGTGGCGCGAAGGATGGGTTCACCGACACTGCCGCACTCGCCGGCATCCACCGCAACTGGCGCGCAATGTTACGCCACGGCGCCGAAGCGGGCGATGTCGCAGCCATAGCTGCGATCGAAGCGGCGATTCGCACGGGCAGGCCGCTGGGCGACGAGGCGTTCGTCGAGCAACTGGAAGCGGCGTCCGGCCGCGCGCTGAAGCGGCGCAGGCCGGGGCCGAAGCCGAGGCGGGAGTGTTGAGTATTGTGTCGCCTGAACTTTCCGAGGGTGAGCCATCGACAGCGGATGCGAGCCACGCACAGGCCATAAGCTCATCAAGCTGTCCGTCGGTACGCGCCCCAGTCGTTTACGTTCAAAGTGGCTCTGCCTCAATTCCGATCCCGTCGCAAAATGCGTCGAAGTCTGGCGCGATTATTTCTGCGCTCTCGCCGCCCGCTACCATGTCTATCATGACGATAGCCCAAGGTGGTCCATCACGAGTGTCAAAGGCAAGATACTCTCCGCCACCGTTACTGCCGAATATAAGGTAGCCCCGGAGGTCTGCTTGACCGTGGTTCGCTCCACGGATTGTATCTACGACTACGTTCGATGGGTCCAACTGAAAGTGGAAAGGCTTGATCGACAACGGGCCTTCCCCTCCGTTGCTGAAGGCCAGGAGGTCAAGATACCGCGAGGGCAAGTTGGCTGGCGCGATTGCGCCTAGCTGCGCCAACTCCTTGACCGACGCCCCGCTTGCTTTGTGCCAATCTCGTCCTTCGAGCATCGGGCGCTTCCTCGTTGATCGCCGAACAGGTTTGCCTGCTTTTCGACAGTCTGCAACCGAAAGCGGTCGGGCCGTACCCCGCCACTAGTCGTCGCTCTAGGGCGCATCCGCCAGCATCACGGGTTCACCGCTTGGCAGTTCCGGAGACACAATATCGAATTCACAGAGTGCCTCGGTGCAGCCTTCCTTAACGCTTCCCGAAAATCCCACACCCGCAACTGCACTTGGAATGTAGGACAATCTTTACTACGCAATCAGTATGGAACAAACATCGAACAAAGCCCTGAGCGCGCCAGTCGAACTTGGGCGAGGGTGCGGCTCGGCGCGAGTGCCCGGGAGCCTTGCGCGGCCGTCGCGCAAGGCGCGGGTGGCTTCCTTGGTCGCTCGGACGACCAAGCCAATTCTGGCGGACTATCTCGTCGCCGGTGCGACGCGCGCCGCCGGCATTGGCAACCGCAGCGTTCGTGAAAATGGAAACGGCGCGCGCAACCGCAGCCGCTCCATCCCGCGTTCGACGAAGCCGCAATCGCGACACGCCACGCCCGACATCGGCGTGTTTGCAAGCAGGCCGGCCGCGACGAATGGCGACCGTCAACATCGTCAATTTCGTTGGATTTGGCAGCGCCCGACCGAGCGTGGAGTTGGTGCCCAGGAGGCTATCGCGAGCAGGCCGGTGCCGACGAATGGCAACCGTCAACATCGTCAATTTCGTTGGATTTGGCGGCGCCCGATCGGGCGTGGAGTTGGTGCCCGGAACGCGATCGCGAGCAGGCCGGCGCCGACGAATGGCAACCGTCAACATCGTCAACTTCGTTGGATTTGGCAGCGCCCGATCGAGCGGGAATTTGGTGCCAGAAGAACACTCCCATCGGGCACCCAAGCAGCTGATTTTCCCTGCAAATCCGCAGTGGAAAATTGCCGGCACCATCAATAGCACCAACACACCTTCTGGAAAAGGGTGGATGTCCTCGGACAGGGGCAAAATTACGCTGTTCGGCAGCCGCTTAGTAGTAGCCATAGGGCGGGCGAAAGGCGTGATCATCATCGTCGCCGAACAACTTGCTTTTCTCGAAACGCTGCTTGAGACCGTCAGCGGAAAGCGCCGCTTCACGCGAGGCCAGCCGGCGCTCGGCCAGCGCCAGGAATTCGGCAACGCGGCCGTTGCTCCCCGACATTTTCTCGGCGCGCAAATTCGCCAATAGCCTCCTCAGCCGATCGAGCGAGGCCATTTCTTCGAGCACCGCGTCCAGCGCCTTGCCGCGACGCTCGGCGATATGGTCCATGCGAAGGGCGAGTTCGCGCTGCCGTCGCGCTTCCTCGCGTTGTCGCTCCTGCTCTTCACGTTTGACGACATCATCCTTCTTCGCCGCGGCTAGCACGGCAATGCCAACCGCGATGTCGCTGGCCATGTTCTCGATCCGCTGGACTTTCGCATCCTTGAAGGAGCGGCGCGGACTTGCGCCGAGCAGATAGCAGTGCTCCAGCTCGAACACGAGCTGGCCAGTCGGATGATAATCCCATTCGGGTCCACGCAGCGCCGACCAGTTGAGATCGGCACGCCAGCTGCCAGGGTTGTTCCAGTTTCGCTCGCGACGCTTTCGAGCCGCCTCCTGCTCGGCGAGTTCTTTCTCTGTCGGCACATGCTTTTCGCGTCGCACACCTTCGCTGATCGAAAAGCCGATCGTCTGGCCCACGTATTGAAAGCTGGCGGACTTCTCGCCCCGCACCAGCTCGATCCCAAGCGCTTCCGCCGCTGCCGCGATACGACCGAGCGCGAGTTCCAGGCGGTCGATCGAGGCCGGCGCCACGCTGGTCTTGATGACGTTCAAGCCCTCGACCGCGACGAGTCCGTTGATAGAGGACGGCTTCGCCTTGCGGAGCTGGGCGATCGTCCGATCGACGATCGGGTTCGCTTGTAAGACCGCCTCCGTATCGATGGACGATGCGAGGAGACGTGCGTTCTCACGTGCGGTCGCGATCAGCTCGGGCTCCGGCCGCAGTTCGCCAGCCGCGATCGTGATTCTGTCCGATGCCCCAGTCTTCGCTTTCGGCAACGGGGTTTGCTTGACCGCCTTTCCGGCAGCCTTCTTCGCCCACCATCCCAGCGGCGGGTTCGGGATATCGTGCTTCTTGCAGATCTTGTGGAGGGCGACGTCCGAGAGCACGAACTCCTTCGCCAAGTGGGTCATGGGCTTCGACCACACCAGCTCGTACAATTCCTGTCGCGTGAACACTCTCGACATTCGCAAGCGCACTCCAATCAAATACGAAAAGTTTCGATTATCAGGCCCTGCCTGGCTGAAGACAGATTGGGTCGCGGGATCGAATCCCTGACGCTCCCCGTGGACCGAGGCCAATATAAGCTGCATGTGGGGGAGCGCCCGCGCGATGACGAGCATGCCGAGGACCGGCACAGGCAGTCGCGAGGAGTAGATGCGCGACCGCGGAGCTTGCTGGGCGTCCCATGCTATCCGTCACTTGGGTGTGTCGGGCATCTGGTGCGGCAATCGCGCCCGTCACCGCCCTGGTTCGGCTCCAGCCAAGCACTCGTGGCAGTGCTGACGCGCGACGACTGTCACGTTTCGTTAGCGAACCGGTTTTCGATGTACCCGAGGCCATCGACAGTGACGCGGACGACATCGCCAGGCTTCATAAAGCGCTTTTCCGCGATACCGACGCCCGCCGGCGTACCGGTCGCCAGCAGATCCCCCGGCTCCAATGTCATTACCTGCGTCAGATACGCGATCTGATCATAGATGTCGTAGATCATGTCGCCGGTCGATGATCGTTGCCGCTCCTCGCCATTGAGCGTCAACGACAACGTCAGCGCGTGCGGATCATCGATCTCGTCGGCCATAGTGATCCACGGGCCAATCGGGCCATGCGTGTCAAATGACTTGCCCAAGGTGTAGGTCGGCGAGCGGAACTGCCAGTCTCGCGCTGTCACATCATTGCAGACCAGGTAGCCGGCGATCACCGATCGAGCGTCATCGCGCGAGACGTGGCGACAGCGCTTGCCGATCACCACGCCCAACTCGGCCTCATAGTCCACCATGTCCGGTGCCGCGCGCGGCACGTCGATCGTGGCGAACGGACCCGTGATGCAGGTGACCTGCTTGTTGAACCAAAGTTGGCTCGTCGGGATAGGAATCCCCGCCGCGGCGGCTTCGTCGGCATGCGCCTGGTAGTTCATGCCGATCGCTAGGAACTTGCGCGGATCCGAGATGGGAGCTTCGAGCGTGACGTCCGACAGCTTGAATGTCGGGCCTTCCGCCGCCGCGACCGCGTCGCGCAGCGTGTCGTAATTCTCCAGCAGCGTGCGCATCGAGCCGCCGCAGGAGCGCGCGACGCCATTTAGGTCGACGACCGCGTCACCGACAACCTTACCGAGGCGCGACTGGCCAGCAGCGGTGAATTTGGCGAGCTTCATCGCCTCTCCTTTCCAAAATCTGTCGAGCCAAATGTCTGGGTTGACTAAGTCGTCTAAACATGACTGTCTAGTGCAAACCTAGAGAGGATTGATATGATCGCACCACCACAGCGCCGGCCAGGGCGAGGCAACCGTCAGCGCGAGCGCACGCGCACTGCTCTCATTTCGGCCGGCCAGGCATTGTTCGCGACTCGCCCTGTCGAGAGCGTCACCGTCGACGATATCGTCGACGCCGCTGAGGTAGCGAAGGGCAGCTTCTACAATCATTTCAACGACAAGGACGCCTTTGCCGCCGCTATTTACGAGTTGGTCCAGGGCGACGTGGAATTCCACATCTTCTCGGCGAACCGCGACGTAGTCGACGCGCCAACGAGGATCGCGCGCGCGTTGTGCACGGTCTTGCAATATGCCCGCGCCCATCCCGAGCGGCTGATGGCGATGCTGAGCATGGCCGAACGGCGCACCACCTCCGCGTCGCCGTTAAACGCCGGTGTCAGCGCCGACATCCAAGACGGCCTCAAGCAGCAACGACTGTCGGGCGTCGATCTTGAAACCGGTGTGCTGACCGTTGTCACGATGGTGAATGCGACGGTGCGGCACGCAATGTCGGGAGAGACCGCGACGCCGCCGGCCGCCCTGGCCGCGGCGATGGCGGCAACGCTGCTGCGCGCGCTGGGTGTCGATCCTCGCGAGGCCGACATGCTCGGCCGCGACGCGGCTGCCGCGGTGTTCGAGGACGAATGATGAACAGCATCGCCAAGGCATACGACGTCGCCTATGTCCGTTTCCGCGCACCCGATCTCTCCAAGATGCATTCCTTCCTGCTCGATTTCGGAATGCGTGACGCCGAAGTCGAAAAGGACCGCCTCTTCATGCGCGGCTTCGGCGCATCGCCTTTCGTCCACGCGACCGAAATGGCGGACACACCTGGCTTCGCCGGTTTCGGCATCCGGCTGCCGGATCTCGACGCGTTGAAGCGGGTCGCGGCGCACGATGGCGTTGAGGTCCACCCCCTCGACGCGCCGGGCGGCGGCATGCTCGCCCGTTTGACCGATCCGGATGGCTTCACGGTCGAGGCGGTAGCCGATCAGGCCCCGGTTCAGCCGGTGGCCTTGCCGGACCGCGCGCCGTGGAACGAGGGAGGCGCCTACCCACGCCGTAACGACTTCCGGCGCACGAAAAAGGGTCCCTCGCGCGTCCAACGTTTGGGACACGTCGTGCTCGGCGTGTCGGATTTTCGGCGATCCGAGCAATGGTACAAGCAGCGGTTCGGCTTGGTAACGTCCGACGAGATACAGCCCCAGCCCGGTGTCGCCATCGGCGCATTCCTGCGGTGCGATCGCGGCGAGCAGCCTTGCGACCACCATACGATTTTCCTGCTTGAGCGGCCGGCCCCGCCGGGGTTCATGCATGCCGCGTTCGAAGTCGCCGATCTTGACGATCTGATGGTCGGACACGAGCATCTCAAGGAAGCCGGACACACCCATTTTTGGGGTATCGGAAGGCATTTCCTCGGCAGTCAGATATTCGATTACTGGCGCGATCCGTGGGGCCATGAAATCGAACATTGGACCGATGGCGATCAGTTGGTCGCCGCGGATGGCGGTGGGATCGGCCGCATTCCCGAATTGATGGGTGTTCAATGGGGCATGCCCATGCCGCCGCTGCCCGGGGAACCCGCATGAGCCGTCACCATGACTATGATCTGCTGGTTGTGGGCCTTGGACCGGTCGGCGACGCGTTGGCCGCCTTGGCGAGCCTGCGCGGCCTCTCGGTATTGGCCATCGACAAATCGCCGGCCCCGTTTCCCCTGCCGCGCGCCGCAGTGTTCGACCATGAGATCATGCGCATCTTCCAAGAGATCGGCGTCGCAGCGCGCATTCTGCCCTTGTGCAGGGTCCCCGACCGCTATCAATTCCGTACCGCGTCGGGCGATCTGCTGCTCGATTTTCCGGTCAAGCCGCTCGGCGCGTTCGGTTGGGCCGAAACCTATGCCCTGCACCAGCCGGCTGTCGAAGCGGTACTGCGCAAGCGCCTCGCCGAACTGGGCGTCTCCGTCGAACTCGGCACGACCTTCGAAAAGCTGGAGCAAGATGGCGACGGTGTTACCGCAACGCTGCTGCGAGATGGCGGGCCACGGACCGTCCGCACGCGGTACCTGGTAGGGTGCGATGGTTCGTGGAGTCCGGTCCGGGAAGCGCTCGGCATCCGGCTCGACGATTACCGGTTCGACGAGCCCTGGCTCGTGCTCGACACCATCTTCGACGAGCCGGGAAACCTGCCGATCGTCTGCCAACAGATTTGCGACCCGCAACGTCCTGTCACCTACATGGCGATGAGCGGCAAACGGTTTCGCTGGGAATTCATGCTGAAGCCCGGCGAGGTGCCCGAGACGATGCTTGAGGACGCAACGATCCGCGGCCTTGTCGCGCCGTGGAACTGCGCGGACCGCATGCAGGTCGAACGCAAGGCGATCTACCGCTTCCACGGGCTCGTTGCGGAGAAGTGGCGTGACAGGCGCGTCCTCCTCGCCGGCGACGCCGCGCACCAGATGCCGCCGTTCGCCGGTCAAGGCATGTGTTCCGGTATCCGCGACGCCGCCAATCTCGCCTGGAAGCTCGCCGCGATCGTCCTGGGCGGCGCGCGGGAGTCGATACTCGATACCTATCAAGTCGAGCGCGAGCCGCACGTGCGCGCGATCATCGAAACGGCGATCGCGATGGGCAAGGTCGTGTGCATGCTCGATCCCGAGGCCGCCGCCCAGCGCGATCGCGAGATGCTGGCACGCAAGGCCGCGGGCGCACAGGATGTCTCGGTCGCCTATCCCGACCTTCGTGGCGGCCTGCTCTCGGAAACGCCGCTGGCAGGCTCGCTGCTTCCGCAGCCTCAAGCGCCGGACGGTCGGCGGTTCGACACGCTGTTGAGCGGGGCGCCCGCCTTGATCGGGCGCCATTTGCCCGCTGAGACCGAGTTGGACGTGCAATTGCTCGACCTGGCGAGCGCGCCCCTGGCGCCCTTTCGTTCGGCGTTCGACCGTTGGCTGGACAAAGCCAATGCGGACGCCGTGCTGATCCGGCCGGACCGTCACGTCTTCGCGACCGGCCGGACGGACGAACTCTTGAACCTTTGGAGTGCGGCGATCGACCAGCCGATCGCCGCCTGATTCTACCTGCCAAAGAGCGGGCGATTGGGAGGGAATATGCGACAAGGACTTCTTGGCAGTGCGGCGATCTTTGCCTTCATGGCAGGCTTGCCCGCTTATGGGCAGGACGCGCCTACGGGCACCGCCGAGGCCATAACAGCCACACCAAGCGACGGCATCGCCGACATCGTCGTCACGGCGCAGCGGCGTGAGGAGAACCTCCAGCGGACAGCACTCGCGGTCACCGCGATCGATGGCGCCGCGCTTGCCGATGCCGGGGTGGCGCAGCCGCAGGACCTGTCGAAACTCGTGCCAGCGCTCAAACTGTCGACCAGCGGGGCCGGCAACGTCCAGGTGACCATCCGCGGCGTCGGCAACTTTGCCGGCAATCCTTACGCCGAGGCGGCGGTCGCGATGAACCTGGATGGCGTCTATATCGCGCGTGCAAGCGGACCCAACGGGCTGTTCTACGACCTGGCGCGCGTCGAGGTTCTCAAGGGCCCGCAGGGTACGATCTATGGCCGCAACGCGACCGCCGGCGCGATCAATATCATCACGCGCAAGCCTGACGACCAATTGTCCGCCGAAGGGCAGCTGACCGTCGGCAATTATGATCTCGTGCGCGGTGAGTTGGCGCTGAATGCGCCGCTGGGCAGCGATGCCGCGCTTCGCGTGTCGGGCGTCCTGACCCGCCGGGACGGCTATTTGAGCGACGGCTATCTCGACGACAAGAGCGAGGCCGTTCGCGGGCAGTTGAAGGTAAAGCCAACCGGCAGATTGTCGGTCCTCCTCTCGGCCGACTATGCCCATATCGGCGGCAAGGGCGGCGGCGGCGTCATTTCACCGTTCCTCAACCCCGATCATCCTTATCTGGGCGCGTCCAAGGACGGTTCAAACGCGATTCTGACCGGCGCGTCGCTCGCGATCTCCGGCGGCGCCAATCCCAATCTTCTGCCGCATTTCCGCGACGACGGCTTCACCAGGCTCAACAACTGGGGCGCCTCGGCCACCGTGGAGTGGGACCTGGGCGGCGCCACGCTGACCGTCATCCCCGCCTATCGCCGCAACATCGCCGATTACCTGCATTATGCCGCCGGGTTCCCGGTCAGCGCCCACGAAGATTCGCGTGCGACGTCCCTGGAGGCACGGCTGGCTTCCAGCGGAAATGGGCCGCTCAAATGGCTGATCGGCGGCTACTTCTTCAACGAGGATCTCGATTTCGATCTGTTCGCCAATCAGGGGGTATCCTTCAATCGTACGATTCCGATTCTCAACACGCAGAGCTACGCGGCCTTTGGGCAACTGACGTATGCGATCGCCGATCGCTTCCGCCTGACGGCTGGCCTGCGCTATACCGACGAACACAAGACGCAGACCGGGCTTAACGGCGGCCCTCCCCCTCCCGTGCCTGCAGGCTTCCCCGGCCCCGCGACGGCATTCTACCAGATCGCCTGCGCGCCTTACGACGCGGCGACCGGCACCTGCTACGCCGCGCTCGACGGCGACCTCAAGCAGGACAAAGTGACGTGGAAAGCGGGCGCGGAGTTCGACGCCGGGCCGCGCTCACTGGTCTATGCCAATGTTGCGACGGGGTTCAAGGCTGGCGGCTTCTTCGGTTCGCTCGCTCCCAACACGTACCGGCCCGAGACGCTTACCGCCTATACGCTCGGATCGAAGAACCGCTTCGCCGACAATAAGCTGCAGCTCAATCTCGAGGCCTTTTACTGGCTATACAAGAACAAGCAGGTCACGCACCTGGGACCGATCCTGCCGGGCGGTTTCAACCTGATCACCGAAAATGCGGGCAGCGCCGACATCTATGGCGCCGAACTCGAGTTGCTCTGGCAGCCGAGCTCCAAGGATCGGTTGAGCGCGACCGCCCAGTACCTCCACGCCGAATATGGCAGTTTCCTCTATCGTCAGACGACGGTAACCGGCCCGCCGGTCACCGCATGCCCGACGACTCCGGTAGCAGGCTTGTCGGCGGTAACCGTCGATTGCTCGGGGCGCCCGCTGTCGCAGTCCCCGGAATGGACGCTGAGCGCCTCCTACACCCACAGCATCGATCTTGCCCGAGTGGGACGGATCGACGTGCAGATCGGTACGCAGATCCAAAGCGCTTACTGGGCCGGGGACGAATATCTGCCCGGCGAACGGCAGCGCGCATCAATGGTCTCGAACGCCAGCCTGACCTGGCGCGCGCCGAACAGCAGGTTCAGCGCAAGCGCATTCGTCGACAACATCGAGGATCGCGCCGTCATGTCGAGCTCGTTCGCTCAGCCCGTGATCGGCGTCCCGATCGTCGTCCTGCGTCCGCCGCGGACATTCGGCATTCGGCTCGGTTTCGATTTCCGCTGATCAAAGGAGACTGTGCCCATGACTTTCGTGCCCAATCCCGGCTCGCGCTACCGGATGCCGGTCATGTTCGGACCGGCGCCAGGACCGCGGCAGCATCCCGATGGCCGCATGTGGACCGCCGAGGAAGCCGGACGAATGAATGCCCAATGGCTCAATGTCGGGTACCGGACCGATCCGGCCAAGCTCGAAAAGCTGTTGCCGCCCGGCTTCAGCCTACGCGGCGAGCCTATCGTGTCGGTAAGCTGTGCCTGGTTCAACAACCTCTACTGGCTCGCCGGGCGCGGCTACGGCATCCTGTCCGTCGATTTCCCCGTAACCTATCAGGGCAAGACCGAGCGGATCGACGGCGCCTTGTGCCCGGTAATCTGGGAAGGTTCCCCCGACGCCATCATGACCGGCCGCGAGGAACTCGGCTTTCCCAAGATGTTCGCGCGCTTCAGCGAGATCGACTGGGATGAACAGGAGGGGGGCGCGCGATGCGATGCCGCCTGGTTCGACCATATCTTCTTCGACATCGAACTGTCGGAACTGGTCGAGGAAGCCAGCCCGCGCAAGTCGCTTCCCGGATCGAACGGCGGCGCGCAGATGTACTATAAGTATATGCCGCGCACCAGTCCTGGCGGGCGTGAGGGCGCCGATCTCGCCTATGTCACAACGGCCGCCGCGCCCGCGAGCAGCGGCGGTTCGGTTTCCAACGTCAATTTCGACGAGTTCGAGTTCCGCCGCTGGACCGGCACGGGAAGGCTTGCCTGGCATCGCGCGACATTCGAGCAACTTCCCCTTTCCTTCCATGTCGTGAACGGAATGGCCGATCTCGACATCCTCGAGATCACCGGCGCGGAGATGGTGCAGTTCTCCGGACCCGGAATCGGCATCTCGATGAACACCCAGCGCATCGTCGAACCCGCGTGATCGCGAAGGGGAAAGCATGATGATCGATCTTGACGCCAAGAATCTGGCGCGCGCAGTCCGCGCCGGCTGGCGTGCGACCTTCGATCACCTCGATCCGGTGACTGGAGCCGTGGCGTCGACCTCTCCGGCAGCCAAGGTCGCGTCGGCCGAACAAGGACTCGAACGAGCGGATAAGGCTTCCGTCAGCAAGAGCCAGCAGGGGCCGCCGACTGATAAAGGTGTGTGCTAGATATGGAACGAGGGGAACATAGGCGCTTCGTTATCGAAGCGACACGATTGTCATCTGCGGCGGCGTGATGTCGCTGGACGAGATTCGGGCCGCTGCGAACCGTCTCCGCGGATTGCAGGAGAAAGCATCTGCCGCGGTCGCTGCTCAGGGCAAGGACTGGCAGCGCGAACTGGTGACGGTCCGCCGCGAGATCGCCGACGGGATCGCCGAGCTGTCGGCAGCGACAAGGGCTTGGTCGCCGCCAGACGAGGCCGACTATGAACTAGCGGCCCTCACCGAGCGCGTGGGCGCCGTGCGCCGGGCATTGGCGATGCACCAAGCGTCGTGGCCGGCGGTCTCGCTCAATCCCCTGGATCCAAATTTTAAGGCGTCAGTTGCCCAAGTTCGGGAAGCTTACGACGACCTGTTCACATGGCTGGGTGCGCTGGAAGCCAGATTGGCGAGGAGGGATTTGAGCGGACCGCGCCCATGAAAATCACCTTCCCCGAAGCCAATCTGATCAGCGGTACAAGGCCTGCCACTACGGTGGATGTTGGATAATGGCCGGCCAGGTGGTCCAAGAACGGCTAGCGGCTCAAATCACGCTCGGAATCAAGTCCCAGCTGGACGAACGTTGAGGGCACGTCACTACTCCTCGCCTTGTCAATCGGACTATTGATGCCCGAGCGTCTGTTCTTCGCCGGATGGATAGGGTGTTCCGCGATATAATTGGATAGACGACCGTTCATGTTGCGGTGTCCGTTATTAAGTGGGTTGCTTATTGTCGAATACTGAGTGTAACACCAAAAGTGCGCGGCGGTTGCAGCGCGAAGTCGCCGCCTGTCGGGGTGTTCGCCTTTAGCGTGACAATCCAGCTGTTCTCGACATTCTTCACAAAGGCACCAACCGACCATGCATCGTTCGCGCCGAAAAAGGTGAGGCTGAGATCGGTCTTCGTGTAGCCCGGTCGGCGGCTGAATGCCGCGTGAGAGAACTCGCTCCAGTATGACGTTGAGAAAAAGGTGTCCGCCCGGGCGGCCAGCCGGCCGCCGCCGAGCCGCCAGTTATGCTCGTAGGACGCGGTGCCGCTCAGGCTCGGGGCAGAAGGGACTTCCTTGCCCGAGACGTCGATCTCCGGTGCTAACACGATTGGCCCTCCCGGCCCGGGGATGGTGGTCGCCGGGATGATGAACCGTCCAAAGCGGGAATGGAGTGGCGAGAGCGTCAGGTCGAATTTATCGTCTCGCGTGGGCCGGTAGCTCATCTGCAGCTCCAAACCGTAGACCTCGGTCTTGCCCTGGCTGTTAAACACCAGTGCGCTCAACCCGCCATAATGCGCGAAGCCGAGTGACGAGACCTGATAGTTATCATAACTGTAGTAAAAGCCTGAGAGGTTGAGCTGAAACTTGTTTTCGAAGAGGCGGGTCTTGATGCCGGCTTCGATCGCGCGAAGTCGCTCTGGCTTGAACGTATTAAATCCGGGCTCGTCGGGCGTAAAACCGCCTGACTTGTAACCGGTAGAGTAGGTGGCATACAGCAGGGCCGATGGCGCGAGCTGATATTGAACACCGGATCGAAAATTGACTGCGTCCGAATTCAACACGCCGCTGAACGGACCAGAGGAGCCGCCGGGGCTCGAGACCAAGGTATCATCCTGAGTCTTATGATCCTTCGTGTACCGGATGCCCCCTATGAGCTTAAGTTTATCACCGATGGGGAAGGTAGCGTCCGCAAAAGCGGCATAGGAGTTTGTCTTCAAATTGGGCTGATCGTTCACGATGCCTTGGTTGGTGAGCACCGCGAGATTCGAGAGGTCGGTATTATAATAATAGAGCCCGGCGACCCATTGCACGGGTGATGCAGGCAGAGAGGAGAGGCGCAACTCGGAGGTGAACTGGCGCTCGCGAACGCGCTGCTGGCTGACGAAACCATATGCCTTGCCAAACGAGTCGTAGGTATAGTTGGAAAATGTTGGGATGAAGGTGACAACCACCGGCCCCATATCGACTTGCACGTTGGAAAAGGCGGTGACAAACTTTTGGTTGAGCCTACCTCTAATGCCACCGTCGTCAGCGTGGCGGGAGCCCTCAGGCTCGGAAGCCGCGATTGAGCCCGGCCCGACGCCGCCGTCATGCGCGTAGGATCCACCCACCAAGATCCGGACCGTTTCGCTGGGAGTCCAAAGCAGCTTGAGCCGTCCGCCGAAGCGTTTCGCGTCGTCCTGGCCGGTGTCGTAGTACCCATCGTGCGACTCGCTACCGAATGCCGCCCTCATCGCGAACGTCTCTGACAACGGGAGGTTGATCGCGGCGTCCGTGCGGAACAAGCTGTAGTCGCCGAGTGCGATCTGACCGCGATAGCCAAAATGGGAACTTGGATCGGCGGAGAGAATGTTCACGACGCCGCCCGTAGCATTCCGGCCATAAAGGGTGCCTTGAGGCCCTTTGAGCGCTTCGATCCGATCGACATCGTAGAGTCCGCCCACAACGGCGCTAGCCTGACGGATGTAAACGCCGTCAATGTTCGTATTCACGCCCGGATCGCCGGCTGCCGAGTCGAGGCTGGTGCCGACACCGCGAATGTTGATGTTCGCGCCTTTGTTGTTCGCTTGCACAAAAACGCCAGAGACGCGGCTCAATGCGTCGTCGATCGTCGCTACGCCGCGTTCACGAAGGTCCTGGCCCCCTAGGACCTCAATTGTTGCCGGCGTACGCTGTGTCGTGCTCGATCGGCGCTCGGCGGTGACAATGATGTCAACGACACCCTGGTTCGTCTCGTCTGACGCGGTTGCCCCAGTCGTATTCGCGGTGGCCGTTCCGCCGTCGGATGCGGTCGCCTGCGCAAAAGCAGGTGTGTGCGCCAGCAGCACGGCGAGGCCCGCGCTGCTCACGAGAAAATGTCCCTTCATATCCGCTCCCCCATTTTAGCTCTGACGGCGATTGGCAGCATGATCATGCTGAACTGCTAAACTAGACGGCGATTACCATTCGCCGGCATTCTCGCGGGAAGTGGACGTTCTCGCCCGGACACGATCGCGCTCCTCGACGTACATGGCTGGCCTGAGTACATCGCGCTCCTCGTTCAAGCGGGCCCGCGGTGCCGCTGGTCCGTCCGAGCGAAAGGAACCAAGCAGCGCCTCTGCTCGGTCGCGCACACCGGGTTCGAACTCCGGATGCGACAGGATATAAAGGTCGTTGTTGCGGATTCCGCGCAACACCCACCCGCCAGCCTCGAGCGGATCCATGCCTGGCCCGTCGATCTCCGGATCGGCGAAGCGCTGCCGCAGAGCGCGGAGGAACTCCGAGGCGTCCTCCACTTGACGCCGCGTGTCACGGAGGTGGGCGGGGCGGTTCCGGTCGGAGTCGCGGATGTTGCTGTTCACGCCGCCGGGACAATAAACCGATACACCGATGTTGCTGCCGCGGAGTTCGGCGCGAAGCCCTTCCATCATGCCGACGACGGCAAACTTGGTAGCTGAATAGACACCCGCCTTCGCCGCGACCAGGCCGCCCATCGACGAAACGCCGACGACGTGCCCGCCTTCGCCGTGAGCGCGGATCAGCGGGAGAAAGGCATGGATGCCGTTGAAGACGCCATCAATGTTAACGCCTCGGGCCCAATCCCAATCGTCGTGGGTCGCCTCTGCCAGTCCGGTGATGAGCCCGATCGCAGCATTGTTGACGAGGACATGGACCTTTCCAAATCGCTCAGCCACCTCCCCGGCGGCGGCGGCCATGCCTGCGCGATCGGTGACGTCCACGCAGATGGTGTGGACGCTGTCCTCGAGGCCCGAGAAGAAGCGCATCGCGCGGTCGCGATGTGTGGCGGTGCGGTAGGAGAAGGCGACCTTCATGCCGGCGTCGACGAAAGCGCGCACGATGCCGAGGCCTAGGCCGCTGCTGCCACCCGTGACGAAGGCAACCTTGCCGGCAACCTCGCGCATCGATTGCTGCACCAATCCCACTCTCCTCCGGACTTTGGCTGCCTCAGCTGTCGCTGCCCCACCCCGAGAGGGTTCCCCTGGGGAGGATCTGGTGGATTGCGTCGATCATCCGGATTTCGCCGTCGACCACCTTGAAAAGGTTCATGATGTAGAAGCAGCCGGTGTCGGGCCGCGGATTGCGCGGATCATCCGCGAAATCGATCGTGGCTATCGAGACCGCGACGCCGCGCGTCACGTCCTGGACGGGAAAGCGCCTCTCACGAACGCGCGGCCGGGCCGGACGCGTTCCCGAAATTATGGAAGCTATCGTGTGGACCGCCTTGTCGGGCGACAGCAAGATCTCGAGATTGTTGGTGGTCTTCTTGCCGTTGGCGTAGCGATCGGCCCGGTAGTTGACCGCGACGAGGCTACCGTCGCTCTCGCCTAGCGCGATCCAATAGCTGTCGGCGGCCCGTCGGAGGCCTTCGCGCGTCGTGCCGCGCTCGGGCGGGACCGGCGCTTCGTATATGAGGTCGCAGTTCACCAACTGGTCGACGTCGGCGAAAAAGCCGTGGGCGCTGGTGCTTACGATCGCCTCCGCCTCCGTGATCGCCCCGGCGGCGATGCGCAGCCGCAAAGCGAGGGGGTGGAGGCCGTCGGTCTCGATCGCTCCGACGACGACCACCTGTCCGCTCGTTTCGTCGGACGCGAACACAGGGTGCCCGGGGATGGCACGGGCAGCGCGCCATAAGCCATCGCCTGGCGCGACCGGCCGCGCGTTCTCGGTGGCGCGATAGCCGTCGGCAAGCGGCACATCGTCCGGGCGCCCCGCCACGAGCGCGAGCAAGTAACGGCGGGCGAGCAACACCAGCTCATCGCGCTCCGCAACCGCCGCGACCGTCACGTCAGATGCCCCCGTCTACGACGATGTTGGTGCCGGTGATGAAGTCGGCGACCGGGCTAGCGAGAAAGGCGACGGTCGCGGCGATGTCCTCGCCCCGGCCCACCCGGCCCGCCGACTGGCGGAATATGTCGAGTGCCAGCTTTCGCTCGACATCCTGCCAGCGTTCGCCCAGCCTCAGCTCCGCGACGATGTCTTGCAGCTCGTTCTCCGAACCAGGCGAATGGATGATGCCGGCGCTGATCGAATTGGCGGTGACGCCTGTGCCGGCCATCGAACGCGAGAGACTGCGCGACAGGTTGATCTCGGCCGCTTTGGCCGCCTGATAATCGGGAAAATGAGGTGGCTGGTGCAGCGCCACCGCGCTCGCGATCTGGATGCAACGGCCCCAGCCGCGCTCGACCATGCCCGGTGCGAAGGTGTCGATCATCCGCACGGTGGCGATCACATTGAGCTTGTACGTGTCCAGCCAGGCCGTCGACCCTTGGCCCAGCCAGCCGTCGCGTTCAAAGCCCTTGGGGCGGCCACCGGCATTGTTGACCAGGATGTCAATTCCGCCAACCTCGCCCTCTATGGTGGTACACAGCGACACGACGGCGGCGTCGTCGGTGAGATCACCGATGACGGCATGGCTGGCGCCCCCCGCAGCGGCGATCCTGGCTGCCACTGCCTGCGTGCGCTCGATGCTGCGGCCGTGGACGATCACTGTCGCCCCCTCCCGCGCGAGATATTGCGCGATCGCCTCACCAATGCCCGAGCTGCTGCCGGTCACGAGCGCGCGCTTGCCCGCGAGCTGCAAATCCATGCGATTCCTCCCCATTGTGGCCATCGCGGCCGCCTTCACATTCTTGCTGATGCGCCGCGCTCAGGCGGCGCGGACGCCCTGCGCAGCCTTGTCGACGCCCGGAACCGCCGCCGCGAACCCTCCGAGCGGCGGCAGGCCCATGAGCAATCGCCCGCTGATCTCCGCAGCGGGATCGAGGCGCGTCGAGCCGTGCGTCAGCGCCACCCGCGTGTCGCGGGCAAAGCGCTGGATCGGATTGGAAAGACTGACGGTGAAGGAGCCGAGCGCGATCTGGATCATGTCGATCGCCTGTCCGCAGGTGTTGCCCGCGTGCACGAAGTCCATCATGATTTCGGCTTCTTCAGCCGGGGTAAAGGCCTCGCCGGCGAGCGCCTTTCGATCGATGTAATCGGCACGGCTGTAGATCAGCGCCTGCGCAGCGTTGATCATCGCCTTTGTCTTGCCGGCCACCACTTCGATCGAAGGAGTGGCGGCAAGGGTCTCGTAGGGCAGATTGAACGGCTTCTTCTTCTCGCACTGTTCGACAAAACAGTCGAACGCGCCGCGCGCCATGCCGAGCGGGATCGCCATCGTCTCCATTGCGACGATCAGCATCAAACCAAGGCCATCGAGCATGTAACCGAGGCCGGCGAACCGCTTGCGCAGTCTGTCCAGACCGGTCGGCATGTTGGCCAGGTTGGCGACGCGGTGCTCGGGGACGAAGACGTCCTCCGTCACGGTAATGCTGTTGCTTGAGGAGCCGCACAGCCCCATCACCTTCCAGTCGTCGACGATTTCATATTGGCCCCGTTCGAGCAGGACCATGCCACGATCGTCGCCGATCTGCGCGCCGACAACGACAAAGGCGGCGTGCTTGCAGCCGCTGCCGAAGCCCCACTTGCCGCCGGCCTCGACGACGTAGCCGCCCTCGACCTTGCGTGCCCGCTGGATCTTCTCGGAGAAGAGAGAGGCGCTGGCCACAACCGGGCCCTTCCATCCAGGCACGAGGCCGTAGACGTCGTTCACGGCCTGATCGGGGAACGTCAGCATCACCCGCGCAAAGCCGGATCCGATCATCGTTATCCAGGCCGCCGACCCGTCGCCCCGGGCGATTTCCGAGACAATCTCGACCAGGTCGCGTGCGCCAAGGGCGTAGCCGCCATATTCGATAGGAACCGAAACGCGGAACACACCGGCGTCGGCGAGCGCGTTGAGCGTCGGCAGAGGCAGGCAGCCCAGCTTCTCGCCCTCGGCGGCGTGTTGGCGGATCATCGGAACCAGGGTCGCCACGCGATCACGGATCGCCCGTCCCTCCGGCGTGCCGTGCGGCGAGTCGTGAAGCGATCCCTGTGCATTGCCGGTCATAAGCGCTCACCCAAGTCCTGTGCTTTTACAGTGATCTCGCGAGAGTGCGTCTTGGCGTGCCGGCAAACCAGACGGCGCTATGCCGGTGCGGCGTTTTCGACCTCGCCACCGCCCCTGCGCGGTTCCGCCGTCTGGTTTCGGGCGGCTGCTTGCCCGAACGGTGCTGCCGACACGCTAAATTCAAACTTTTGGGAGCAGGGTATGACAAAGGCCTTTCCGGCGATCATGACGCAGGGGATCGATGAGCCCTGTCGCTTTGAAGGCGAAGTCTTCGATCTAGAGGTGGTCGAGGGCAAGGTGCCGGCGGAACTGGACGGCCTCCTGGTTCAGGCGGTGCCCGATCAAGCCTTCCCGCCGGAGGTTGCGACCCTTCATCCCATGACCGTCGCTGCCGGCGGCGACGGCGCGGTACGCGCATTCCGCATCAAGGACGGTCACGTCGACTTTCGCACGCGCTATGTCCGCACCGAGCGCTATCTCTTGGAGCGCAAGGCGCGGCGCTCACTTTTCGGCAATTACCGCGATCCCTTCTCCGATGATCCGCTGGTCGAGGGCAAGAGCCGGACTACCGCGAATACGGCGCTGTTCTTTCACGCCGGGCGCTTGTTCTCGGCCAAGGAGGACGGCCTCTCCTATGAGATCGATCCCGATACGCTCGAAACACGTGGAGCGTGGACGGCCAATGGCGCCATCACCAGCAAGACCTTCACCGCCCACCCCAAGATCGACCCACGCACGGGTGAGTTGTTCGGCTTCGGCTACGCCGCCAAAGGTGAGACGACCCGCGACATCGCCTATTACGTGTTCGATGCCGAAGGAGCGCTGGTGCACGAGGCGTGGTTCGAGGCGCCGCGCTCCGCGATGATCCACGACTGTGCGGTCACGGATCATTATGTGCTGTTCCCGGTAATGCCAATCACCAGCGATCTGGACCGGCTACGAGCCGGCGGTCCGCACTTCATCTACGATGGCGACATGCCGCAATATTTCGGGGTCATGCCACGGCGCGGCCGCGGCGACGAGATCCGTTGGTTCAAGGCTCCGCCAGCCTTCCCGGGACACACGGTCAACGCCTACGAGGAAGACGGTAAGATCGTCTTCGATCTCCTGGAAGCGGAAGGTAATGGTTTTGCGCCGGTCATTGCCGATGCCGACGGCTTTGCCCCGCCGCCAGGCAGCGCGCCGAACGCGCTGGTGCGCTGGCGTATCGACTATCATGCCAATTCGGACGAGTTGACGCAGCGTGAGGTGCTCGCGCCGGTCTGCGGCGAGGGCGCCCATATCGATCCTCGGCGGGAGCTGCGCCCGTATCGCCACATGTTCGTGCCCACGCTCGATCCAGCGCGGTTGACCACCGACACCAATGGCCGGCCGGTGCCCGTGCTGTTCAACCAGTTGAGCCATTTCGACCTCGAGGCGGGAACGCGTGCGAACTGGTATCCTGGTCCCGCGGCGACCTTTCAGGATCCGGTGTTCGTGCCGCGATCGCCGGACGCGGCGGAGGGGGACGGCTATCTCATCGCCTTGCTCAACCACCCGCTCGAACGGCGCAGCGAGCTCGTGGTCCTGGAGAGCCTGAACATTGAAGCGGGGCCCATCGCGCGACTCAGCCTGCCCCTGCGGATGCGCCTCGGGATCCACTCCACCTGGGTCGACGGAACTCTGGTTCCCGAATGGTCCTGACAAGGAGAGGCAAGATGACCCAGAAAGAACTCCCGAGCCGCCAAGCGGCAATCGACCTCGTCCAGAAATTCATGGGCCTGCTGATCGACCCGAACAGGTCGGATGAAGTGCGCCCCCTGGTGACGGAGGACTATATCCAGCATAACCCGAACATTGAATCGGGGGTCGAGCCGATCATCGCCTTCACCAAATCGGACTATGCGGAGCGGGCGCGCACGGAGATGCGGCCCGCGCCCGAACCTCCCATGTTCGTCCACGAAGGCGACAGGATCGTGATGGTCCTGCCTCGCGATTTGCCCGACCCGGAGGATCCCACCAAGACCTACCGCACCTACTGGTTCGATATGTGGCGGATCGAGGACGGGAAGCTCGCTGAACATTGGGATGGCGCGCTTAGGGACAGGAAATAGAAATCGCCCGTTAAGAAGAGGGCGTGAAGGAGAGGGTCGCGTGGGAACACCAGTACGGTGGAAGGCGACGACTGCGAGCGCGCTTTGCATGTCGGTCGGAATGTCGGCAATATTCATGGGCTCGTTTCCCGTGTTTCTCCAACCTGTGTCGGCGGAGCTCGGCTGGGGCCGCGCTATTTTCCCGCAGATCATTACCGTGTCGTCGATCACGGCGGCGCTAGCGATGCCGTTTTGCGGACGGCTGATTGATCGCATCGGCGTGCACTGGCCGGTTGCCGCGGGCCTTACGTTGGTCGCTTTTGCGATGATGCTTTTGTCTGTCGTGGAAAGGGTTGGGTTCGCCTTCTGGTGCGCGGCTCTGTCGCTTGGCGTGGGGGCCGCGCTGGCCGGCCCGCCGGCATTCATCGGTCTGATCTCTTCCTGGTACGAGAGAAATCGGGCGCTTGCGTTCGGCGTCGTCCTCTCCGTCGCGCCTGCCTGCTCGCAGGCAATGATCGCGCCTTTGACGCAGCAACTGATCGTCACGCTCGGGTGGAGAGCCAGCTTTCGGGCGCTGGCCGCCCTGGTATTTGTAGTTGGTGTAACCGCCAGTCTCGCCATGTTGCGCCCACGCCCCGCAGTGCAGCGCCCAGATGGTCTGACGGTGCCCGGTGCGAGCGGGCGCGGCGCTGTCAGAACGCCGGCCTTCTGGCTCTTGGCTACCGCGAGCTGCTTATCGAGCGGCACATTGTTGGGTCTGACGGTCCACGTTGTGGCATGGCTGACCGGCCGCGGCGTTGCCGCAGAGACTGCTGCGCTGGTCCTGTCGAGCGTGTTCCTGGCAGGCATGGCGGGCGCTTTCGTCGCCGGCTACGTTGCTGACCGTACCCGCAGAATCATAGCTCTGCAGTTCTTCTATGCCTTACCGATTGCCGGATTGGGGCTGATGTCGGAATCGACCGCGCTCCCTTTGTTGATGAGTGGCGCAGCACTGATCGGTCTCGGGACAGGAGCGACGACGGGATTGTCGCCTTATCTGGTCACACGCTTTTTCGGCCTGCGTTCATCGGCAGAGATCTTCGGCATGATAATGGCCATGACCATGGTGGCGCTGGGAGTGGTTCCCGTGTTGATCGGTGTCGGTTATGATAAGAGCGGCAGTTACGCCATACCGTTGGGAGTCGCGGCAGCCGCTTTAGGGCTGGCAACGATATTCCTCGGCCTAGCCGACCGGGCGTCTGCGCGGACGTCGGCGACCGGGTCACTTTCGGAAAATGTCGCCGGATGAGTGTAAAGGATACATCTCGATCGGACACTCTGGGAGCCCTGGTCGATAGTGTGGTCGGGCGTGCGCCATTGAACAAGCTGCCGTTGATGCTCGCCGACAAGCTAGAAGAGGAATTTCTCCGAGACGGCTGGCCAGAAGGATTGAGCCTAGGCGCCGAACAGGCGCTCGCCAGCCGCTACGGCGTCGGGCGGGATGTCCTGCGCGAAGTGGTACGTTTGTTGGAAGCACGCAACCACGCGCGGATGCGCCGCGGCCCGCACGGCGGTCTTGAGGTGGTCCGACCCGACCTCGACGATCTCACCGCGCGCCTCGCCGGCTACGCGTACGTGTCTCAACTCGATCGATCACAGGTCCTTGATGCGTGGCTGGTATTGCAGGCAGGGGCGGTCAGATTGCTGGGTCGTGGTTCCGCGGTGACCGCGCTGCGATCGTTGCACGGGGCCACGCCGCGCGCGCGCGGCACCGCGCTGATCCGTTCTGCCGGCAGTACGCTTCTGGCAACCTTGGCGGACATGATCGGGGATCTCCTGCCATCCATCGTCGATCAGCACATCGAGATGCCCGACCCCGATCTGATCGGATCGCAAGTGGAATTTGGCACGATGCGAGGGGGCCGGGAGGCTCTGGTGGACAGGCTCGACGTGGAGATGGAGCAGGGCGCGTTCGTCGCGCCGCTTGCTCCTCGCGCGTCATGCTTTCAGCACCAGGCGATGCACCTGGTCCATGATCTCATGAACACGATTTCCCCTGAGGCCTGGGCACGCGGCGAGTTGATCGGCAATGAATTCGACCTCGCGGATCGCTTTGGCGTCGACAAGAGTATCGTGCGTCAGGCCATCCGCCTGATGGAAGACGCCGAAACGGCGACCGCTCTCCCGGGCCGTGGCAGGGGACTGGTTACGCGGCTACCCAGCACGGCCCCGCTCGGTCGCCTTCTTTGCGCTTTTTTGGTTTCTCACGATATCGCGATCAGCGACGGTGAACAGGTCTTCGAAGCGCTGCGTATCGAGTCGACCGGACTCGCCTGCGAACGTGCCACTGCCGAGGATCGTGCGACGCTGATGGCGATGGCAGACGACTTGGATCTGCTTCGCGCTCCGTTGCCCGTCGCCGCGCTTCAGGCGTTCGAGCGGCTGCAACACCACGTCGCCTATAATCGGCTGCTGAGCCTGTTCGTCGATGGCGTGAAGGCATTTCTGACGTGGCGGGGCGAGCCGTTGCCGCTCGCGTCGGACCCTATTGTCGAGAGTTACCGCACGCACACCAAACGAGTCGTGGCCGCGATCTGCTCTGGTGACGGTGAAGAGGCACGTCGTGCGGAGGCAGCCAAGCTCGCGGCGCTCCGGGCAGGCAGGGCTGCACAACTGAAAACTGTCCCGTCAACGCGGGCGACTTAGGCTCTCATGCTCAAGGTTCGAATACTTTCTGGTGCTCGGCGCGCCAAGAGATTGCTCCCCTTATCGCACACAACAAAACCTCGTTCTTCATTCCTGCTCGGCGCCACAAACGCGCTCGAGCATCCCGCGCCATCCGAGTATCGCATTGTACCTGAGAGGCGCTTCATGGGTGGGCCGCTGATCATCATGGTTCACGCGCGCTCGGTTCGATCCCAGCTGAGATTATGGCGAATTATCGAAGTCGAGGTCTTAAACAATATAATCAACACAAATGGGCGTCCTCCCTCGGACTTTATCGCCGATCCCCACGTCACGCATAGTGCGTCGCGGCGGCAATTTGTGCCGGAGACCGCGTCGGTGCGTTGCGCGCCGAGCCGGCCAGGCTAGGAGTCTTGCGGAAAGACGAGAGGCGCGGAGTTGACGGCGTAGCCCGAAGCTTACAACGATACAGGCCGGAAGCTCGGATGTTGCAGCACGGGCGCACAATCTTCTTTGATTTCGGATCGAGCGATGCGACCCGTCACGCGGACAGTGCAAAGCGGGGGATAGATGACGACTGCGGATCGCGTGCTCGCAGTGCTGGGTCTCTTCAGCTTGGAGCGCCCCGAATGGACGGTCGAGGCGATCGTCGCCGAATTAGGCCTGTCGGGGAGCACCGCTTATCAATATGTCCGTAGCCTCGCCCAAGCCGGACTGCTCGTCGCAAACAAGCCGGGCCGCTACACGATTGGTCCCGCCGCGCTCGAGCTCGACCGGCTCGCGCGCCATGTCGATCCACTCGTTCGGCAAGCGCGCGCTGTCCTCGTGGAGCTTGTCGACACATGCGCACTGCCGGCGATCGGGCTCGTGTGCCGCCTATACCGCCGAGAAGTGATGTGCGTGGACCAATACGTACAGCGCAACCCCGGGCTTGATTCCAGCTACGAGCGCGGACGGCCTATGCCGCTGACGCGTGGTTCGGCATCGCGGGTCATCCTCGCCAACCTGCCGCCACGTCCCTTGCGCCGTTTCTATGAGAGCGCGGCTGGGGAGGTCGCCGCTGCCGGGCTCGGGGACGATTGGGAACAGTTTCGCCGAGGCACCCAAGCGGTCCGGCGGGCGGGTGTTGTCACCGCCGTCGGGGAGCTAGATGCCGGGGCGCTTGGCATATCTGCACCGGTATTCGGTAACGATGCCTCTATCCTCGGCAGCATCAGCCTCGTGGTTTCCGCCGCGCTAATGACCGGCGACGCAGCGCTTGTCACGCATCTCGAACGATGCGTCCGTGCCGCCGGGACTACCATAAGCGAAGGCCTTCGCGACGATTAATCTGAATATCTCAAAACGGAGGGTGCATCGGGCTCTGGTCGCGATAAAATTCTTGTGCAACAAAACCTTCGCCGACAGCGGAGGAGCTCCCCGACGCAAACGGAGCCCGCGAAAGCCCATTTCTTTGCATGCGTAGAATTTCGTTCAGTCGTCGCCGCATTTGAAGGCGTCACTATGCGTTGTGCGACGCGTTCGACCTCGACGCATCGGAGACGCGAGCCGGGCATGCACGCGAAATTGTTGACTTCGCTGAGCGCCGGGCGATCACAATCCTGTCAGTGTCCTGAACCTTCATCCCAGCCGTTACCTGCGCCATAATAGAGCGGTAGCATTACAGTAGCCTCGATCTCGTGAATGCTATTCGAATGCACCTTGAAAATTTCAATCCATTGCGTGGAAAAAGGAAGAGGAGGCACAAGCTTGTCAAGTCCCGGATAGCCGACCAACTTGCTTGCCCGGACATCTCCATTTTGAATGAATAGCGGAAATGCCGCAACCAAACCCTTCTGTTCATCAATCACGATAGGTCGGCGCGGCTCGACCTTCTGCAAATCAGCAAAGGCCCCAGAGTCGATCTGCGCCTTACAGCTCCGCGTCATGATGCCGTCCATCAAGATCCGCATCCGCTTTTGACCCTCAGCAGGCACGTTCGCAGGAAGCACGACATCGATAGGTTTGGCATTCCCCGTGGTCTGAATGCCCATTTCGTGCCGCTCGCAGTCGTCAGCAAAAAAGGTTCTTCGACTGTCCTCGCTGGTCAAGGCATCGAAGTATGAGTCCGTGATGCGTACCATGTCGACCCGGCCATTCCGCAACGCAAGCGGTACATCCGCCAGCAGCGCCGGTCGTGGGCGAATGAGGTTCGGTTCTGCAACCGGCTGGATGTTGTTGGCCAGCAACTGTTCTATCTCGACAATCAGCCGATCGCGAACCTTCAGGCGTAGTGCCGTAAGGTAACGCTGCCCGCCGATCTTCGTCACTGTGGCAACGGCGATCTGTCCAGACTCGGGGTCGACGACATCGATCCGGTATGCACCGAGCGGTTCCGACAGTCCTCGCCAGAGCAAGCCTTCTCCTGGAGTCACGACTTCGGTGTTTTCCGTCATTCGGACCGTGGGCGACAACGGTAAGCTTTTCGGTGAGCGAGCGAGCGCCGCAGCAAAATAGTCGTCCGCAAATTTGGTAAGGCATTCTCGATCACAGCTATACCGGCGTGGGGGAAGCGCCCCTCGAACGTTCGTCGCGGACATCGTGCCCGCTTTAGCCGTAGGGGCGGCATTCACTGGCTGAGGAGCGATTGCAATCAGCGCGGCAGCTGCGGCAAAACGAGTGAGGAAGCGGTCCAGGTTCGCCATTCGAGGGTTTCCTAAATGAAGAATAGGGGGGTACCGGCCGGACGTCCCCGCGTCACAAACCTCCTTCAACTGCTTAAAATTCAAAGCGCCCGGTTAGCAGAAACTGCCTTGGGGCACCTGGCTGCCCTCGAAGGGTCGCGGTTGCGTCAAGCTCGTTCTGAAGGTTCAGATAATGTTTCTTGTCCAGCAGATTGGTGACCAAAAGAGCGACGTCGAAACCTTTGAGGGGGGTCTTCCACTCAAGGCGAGCATTTACCAACGCGCGCGCCGGGATCCGACCTGCACGGGTGTTATCGGCGTCGGTGAAGACGTGAGACTGGAACACCGTTTCCAGACGCGGCGTAAAACTGCCGATGGTCCCTGAATCAATCTTATATTGCACTCCGACCGTGCCATTCCAAGTCGGTACCAATATTGGCTTGCTGCTTAGTGTTGGCCCGCCCGCCACCCCGGCGGCCGCGCCGAGATCGAGAATCTTGAAGTCGGTATATCCCAGTGCTGCATTGAATGACAGACCCTCAACAGGCCGCGCATTCGCTTCGACCTCAAAACCGCGGATGCGTGCGCTCCCTACATTCGAGTACCGAAAAGTCGGCACTGCTCCGCCGCTGCTCGCTGAGATCTGCAAGCCGTTATAATCACTCTGATATAGGGCGACATTGAATTGCAATCGCCGGTCCCTCGTTTGGGTTTTTGCGCCCAATTCATAGGCCTTCACCGTTTCGGGGCCGAACGCTGTAATGTCGGCGGAAGTCGTCGGGCGCGGGTTGACGCCGCCAGACTTGTAGCCGGTCGAGTAGCTCACATAGGTCATCAGTTGCGGCGTCCACTGGTAATTGATCGCAACGCGCGGATCTCCGCGTTGGGTCTTGTCCTCGGCGCCGCCGACCACGAAAGGTGCGCCGGCAGGTATTGTGAAGACCGGTGCGGGTGAGAAATCGGCTGTGAGGTAGTGGTTGAAGGTGTAGCGCTTGCGCTCGAAAGAATAGCGATAGCCGACCTCTAGCCCAAGCTTGTCCGTGGCATGGTAAAGGATGTGAGCGAAGAGCGACCGGCTTCGATTGCTCGACGGATCGTTTTGACCGAAGTGGAGCCCAGTCAGCGGCACGAGTTCGATGTCGTTGAAGCCGAGCTGACGATCGTTACCGTTGTATAGAAAGCCCCCGACGACCCACTCGAGCGGCCGTGCGAACACACTGGCTTTGCCAGAAAGCGAGATCTCCTGCGAAAACTGGTTGTGCCGCACCGGTATGATGGCGCTCCCCGTGTATAGGGGGGCGGAACCGGGGTCGGAAACGACACCCTTGTAACGCTGGTATGCGGTAACCGAATGGAGCGTCAGGCCGTCGACGAACTCCCAGTTGATGACGCCACTGGCGGACCATGCCTCGACCGGAGCTTCGTTCGTATAGACGCGATTGCTTAGCAGATTGCTGGATGCACTATAGGCCTTGTAGAAATCTCCGGTGACAAAACGGCCGTCAAACGGCACGCCAATCCGCGGGTTGGCGATGGCACGTTGATCAAGGATCGCCAACTGCCCCGGCACAGTGAATGGTGGCGCGCTGGGATCCGCGTTCGCGACAATTAACAGTGTCTGCGGTACATTTTCTCCCCGGTCATCAAGATATGAACCGCGGACATCTACACGAAGGCGATCGCTAAGGTTTAGGCGGAGCGTGCCTTGGGCAAACTTCGTATCGTCGCCGCCCAGTGTCCCGACCTTGCAACTCGCTTTGGTCGTCTGCGGCGCCAGATTGCCTGCTTGGCTGGGATTAGCACATGCAAAGTCGATCAGCTCGACGTAACCGTTCGACTTATTGATGCCACCGGCGATGCGGAGCAGAACCCGGTCGGGAACGAGCGCCATGTCGAGCGCGGCACGGACGCGACGCCGATCGAAGCTGCCATAGCTCGCTTCAACGTAACCGGAATTATCGCCCTTCGGCAACATCGAACTGATCCGGATCGCGCCGCCTTCGGAATTACGGCCGAAAAGCGTTCCTTGCGGTCCGCGCAATACTTCGATTTGACCGGTGTCCATAAGGTCCAGTTGCGAACCGAACACCGTGCCAAGGTAAACTTCGTCGATATAGAGCGCTACCCCAGGCTCGAAGGCGAAGTTGAAATCGGTCTGCCCGACTCCGCGGATCAATGTGTAGGCCGACTTGCCGCTGTTCGCGGGAGAGGGCTGGATAGTCACGTTCGGCGCGGCGTTGCCAAGGTCGGAAACCTTCAGAATGCCCCTTGCCGCCAAGGTGTCGCTGTTCAATGCGGTAATTGCCAATGGAGAATCCTGAACGCGCTCGGATCGGAAGCGCGCAGTGACGACGATGTCGGACCAGGCCTTGGCGTCGTCGGGTCCGGCAGCGGCGGCAGGGCTTGCGGCGGCGTCGCTCTTCGACGCATTGGAGGCAACCTGTCCGAGCGCTGGCGTGCCCTGAAGCATCAGGGCACCAAGTGCGACGCCTGCCAGTCCGGCTCGCAACCCGACACACGATACGGCGCTTTTCCTCGATTCGTTCACGACGATCCTCCCCTTATTTGCAGCCGGACCTCGCAAGAGGAAGGTCGGTAAACCAGTGGGCAAAATACAAGGCCGGGCGCATGATCATCACAACCCGAGGCGCCTCGCGCCTCGAAGTCGACCGCATTCGCTGCGTCGAATTGGTCCTCGTTGATCCTCGCCGCCTGGAGCAGGCGGCGGCATTGTTGTTGAGGATGTCGCGATAGGGCCGCCGCGAAACGCTGGCGGAACTCGCTGAACATGGTTTCGCCTCGCCCCTGACGGCTGACATCGCTCGGGCGACGATCACCTGTCCTGTCAGATTCATGCCGCTGCTTCGGGGCGCCTGACTCCCTTTTTCCTCCGTAGACGATGACCTGCACCCCGTCGGCCGCAATCCGAGTGAGGCCCGGCCGATCCCGTTGACTGATCACTTTTCCGGATATATAGGAATTTTGTGAATTCCGAGGCCGATCGGTACGGAGAGGATCTGTTTCATGCCCATTCGCCTGGATCTCTCCGGCCGTCCTTCAGACAGCCTGGTCGCGTCCCTTCACTATCTCGAACTCGGCTGCTCGGATCCGCGCGCAAGCGGAGACTTCTACCGGCGCGCAATGGGCTACGTCTTGTCAGATGAGGGCGATGCGATCATCGCACGAGCGCCAGACCGGCGGTTGATCCTTGTTCCTGGCGTGCCGCGATCGTTGGTCTCGGCTGGATTTATGCTCCCCGCCCGCGCCGAGCTCGACCGCTTGAAAGATCGTATCGGTCGTGCCGGTTGGCCAGCCCGCGACGGCCCTACGCGGTTCTTCGGAGATGCTGTCACCGTGCATGACCCCGACGGCAATTGTTTTGCCTTCGGCTTGCCGAATGTCGAGCATTTGGCGGAAGGGGACACGATCCCCAATGCCCGGCTGCAGCACGTGGTGGTTGCAAGCCGGGCGCCAGCGCGGATCGTCGACTTTTTTCGCGACGTGCTCGGGTTCACGCTGTCCGACGACGTCGTGGCCGACGATGGTAGCGTGCGCACTTCCTTCCTGCGTTGCAACCAGGAGCATCATAGCTTTGCTGTGTTTCTCGCGACGGAGGATCGCCTGGATCATCATTGCTACGAGACGCGGGACTGGAATGGCATCCGCGATTGGGCGGACCGTCTGGCCGATGAGCGGATACCGCTCAAATGGGGGCCGGGACGTCATGGGCCCGGTAATAACCTATTCCTTTTCGTCCACGATCCGGACGGCAATTGGGTGGAGATCTCCGCCGAACTCGAACTCGTCGAACACGGGCGTCCAGCGGGCCGATGGCCGCATGAAGAGCGAACCTTGAACAGCTGGGGACTCGGCCTGCTGCGCAGCTGACACTCCAATCATCCGGGGAGTTGCATGAAACTAGTCAGTTTTGTCGTGAACGGTCGTCAAAGCGCGGGCGTGGTCGACGATGAAGAGATTGCCGACGTCGGAGCCGTGCTCGACGGCGATCTGAAGTCGCTGCTGGCAGCCGACGGCTTGGCGCGGGCGCGCGACGCCGTGTCGCAAGCGGCGCGCACGCCGCTCGCCGATGCCGTGCTGCTCCCGGTTATCCCTAACCCAGGGAAGATATTCTGCGTCGGACACAATTACGAGACACATCGTCAGGAGACCGGCCGCGACAAGACCGAGCATCCTTCGATCTTTGTCCGGTTCGCCGACAGCCAGATCGGCCATGGCGCGCCGCTGCAATTGCCGGCGGTATCGACCATGTTCGATTACGAGGGCGAATTGGCGGTGGTGATCGGCGAGGGCGGTCGCGCGATCCCTGCGGAAAGGGCGTTGGAGCACGTCGCAGGATATAGCTGCTATAACGATGCATCGGTGCGCGACTGGCAATGGCATACCCGCCAGTTCACCCCCGGAAAGAATTTTCCAGGCACCGGCGCTTTTGGTCCCTGGCTGGTAACCGCGGACGAGATCCCCGATCCCTCGCTCCTGTCCGTCACGACGCGGGTGAACGGCCGAGTGACGCAGTCGCAACCGACGGCCGACATGATTTTCCCGATCCCGACCATTATCGCCTATCTGTCGCAGTTCACCGCGCTCACTGCCGGCGATGTTATCGTGACCGGCACGCCTGGTGGCGTCGGGGCCAAAAGGGTGCCGCCGGTCTGGCTCCAGGACGGCGACCTGGTGGAGGTTGATATCCCGCAGGTCGGCCTGCTGACGAATCCTGTACAGGCTGAAAAAAGGGGGCAGGGCTGATGGACGAGTGCGTTTCCACGGTCCTCGCCCCTCGAATAATCGACCCTGCTCGCTTCCGTCGTGTGTTGGGCGCCTATCCGACCGGCGTCTGCGTCGTGACGTCGGTAAGCAACGGTGTACGCCTGGGACTGGCAGTCGGCTCCTTTACCGCAATCTCCCTCCAACCGGCATTGGTCGGCTTCTTTCCCGACAAGGCATCGACCACCTGGCGCAAGATCGCGGAGATCGGACGGTTTTGCGTGAATGTCCTCGCCGTCGACCAGACCGAGCTGTGCCGTCGCTTCGCGGCCAAGGCCGACGACAAATATGGAGACCTGGTTCATAGCGAGAGCCCGACCGGCCTGCCATTGATCGATGGCGCCGTCGCGTGGATCGACTGCCGCGTTCACGATGTCGTCGATATCGGCGATCACTTTCTCGCGGTGGGAGAAGTAATAGATCTGCAGTCCGCCGAAGGCGGCGAGCCACTGATCTTTCTGCGCGGCGCCTATCATGGCGCGGTGCCAATTGCGGCTTCGTGATGCCGTCCGAGGAGCCGCTGTCCGAAGAGGCCGGACCAACCGTCATGAACCTTGAGCGACGGGCGCTCGACCGGCTGGCCCAGATCGCCATGCCCGAGGAGATCATCGAGGAAGCTAAGAACGGTCGCATGTTCATCCTGGTCGATGACGAGGATCGCGAGAACGAGGGCGATCTCGTCATTCCGGCGCAGATGGCGACACCGGAGAAGATCAACTTCATGGCGCGCCATGGCCGCGGTCTGATCTGCCTGGCGATGACGAAGGCGCGCGTCGACCAGCTCGGACTTGAACCGATGAGCCGCAATAATGGTACGCGGCATGAGACTGCGTTCACCGTTTCGATCGAGGCACGGGACGGCGTGACTACTGGCATCTCCGCCGGCGACCGGGCGCGCACGATTGCGGTCGCGATCGATTCCGGCAAGGCTCGCGAGGAAATCGTTTCGCCTGGTCACGTGTTCCCACTGGTGGCGCGCGACGGCGGCGTATTGGTGCGCGCCGGCCACACCGAAGCGGCGGTCGATGTGTCGCGTCTGGCCGGTCTCAATCCGTCCGGCGTGATCTGCGAGATCATGAACGAGGACGGCACGATGGCACGGCTCGAGCAACTCGTTGCCTTCGCGCGCGAGCATGGACTGAAGATCGGCACGATCCGCGACCTGATCGCTTATCGCCGTCGTTTCGATCGCGTGGTCGACTGCGTTTCAAGCACGCCGTTCCAATCGAACTACGGCGGCGAGTGGCGGCTCCTCACTTATCGCAACCGCTTCGACGGGACCGACAATTTCGTGCTGCAAAAGGGAAATGTCGATCCTGGTAGAGAGACGCTCGTTCGGATGCACTCGGCATCGCTCTTGTCCGACCTGCTCGGCGAAGCCGGTAAAAGAGTCCGCGCAATCCCGCAGGCCATGGAGCAGATCGCCCGGGCCGGATCGGGCCTGATCGTCCTCATCGTACCTCGCAGCGCCAGCGGCGCCAGCCTGCACACAGCTCCTCATGATGATCCTGATCTCGACCGGCGATCCTATGGGGTTGGTGCACAGATCCTCGCCGACCTTGGCGTTCACGACATCGCGCTCTTGACGAGTTCGCACCACCCGCAACTCGTCGGTCTCGAAGCCTATGGCCTCAATATTGTCCGGCGGCAGCCATTTGACGTCGCGGAGTGAGAGCGGGCGTCGCCGTCGCAAGACGATGGCCCGCGGAATTATCGCCACTGGTTTCGATACTCCTTCCCCTCGATCACGGCGAACGGGGCAGGCGATGCGCCATGGTGATGCGACCTCAAGCGAGGCCCTTCCCGCGGCATCAAGCGCACTGCGAGAACAAGGAGGGGAGAGATAGTGGGAATCAATCGGAGCAACCGGGCCCGGTGCGCGCATGGCGTGTCCGTAGTCGCCATCGCGCTTGCGTTGACGGTGGTGCCCGCCTCCGCCCAGAACGCCGCGAACACGCCGCAGAGCGAAACGGCCAGCAAGCCGGTGCCAACGAGCGATGATAAAACCGCGCTCGAGGAAATTGTCGTCACGGCCGAGCGCCGCCGGAATAATGCGCAGAAGACCGCCGCCTCGATCACGGTGCAAAACGGCGACGATCTCCTGGCGAGGGGCAAGTTCTCGTTGCGCAACATCCTGGAAACGGTGCCCAACGTGTCCGGCGGCGAGTCCGAGGGCGCCACCAATGAGCCGACCGGAAGCGACAGCCCGGCATCCGGCATCACCATCCGCGGCGTCGCCTCCAACGGCGGACTCGCGGGCGTCACGCTCTCGGGCATCCCCGCGACGGCACTGTACGTCGATGATGTTTATAGTGGAATCGGCGGCAATTTCGATATCGACCGGGTGGAGGTGCTGCGGGGGCCGCAGGGGACCTTATATGGCCGCAGCGCCACTGCCGGGCTGGTCGCTATTCACACGCGCAACCCCGATCTGACCGAGTTCGGCGGCGACGTGACCGCCGAATATGGCAGCTACGATTTGTTGCACGCGTCCGCTGCGCTGAACGTGCCGATCGTCAGCGACAAGTTGGCGCTGCGTATCTCGGGCAATCGGTACCAGCGTGATGGTGTCGACGTGGAAACAGGATTCGGCCGGAGCCGCGTGACCGAGGGCAGGGCGAAGCTGCTACTCCAGCCCAATGACGAGCTGTCGCTGCTGATTGGAGCCGCTTTTCAGGAGAAGCGGCTCTACAACGGCGGGATCGATGGTGTCCTGACGCAGCCGGACCGCATCGATTATCGGCCGTTCGCGGTCGGATCCGCCGATACCAAGTATCGCCAGGTCTGGGGCGAGCTCAACTGGAACCTCGGCGGCGTGTGGCTGACCTACCTGCCATCCTATCGTACCTGGGATCAGGACGCGAAGGTCATCGTCGTTGGGCCTGGCGGCGGCGCGCTGAACTCCCTCGTGCGAACCCCGCGCGACAATTTCGTCACCCATGAATTGCGCTTGCGCTCAGACTCAGGGGCCCATGTCCAGTGGCAGACGGGTCTATTCTATTATTTCAATGACATACGCAGTAGCAACCGCAATATCTGGCAGCAATCGCAAGGCTTGCTGTTCGAAGCCGACATCACACGCCGCACGCGTGACCTCGGCGTGTTCGCCGAAGCCACGATGCCGCTGGCGAAGGGGCTGCGGCTGACGGGCGGGCTGCGCTACGACAAGACCACCGTGCGCACGCAGGAGACATATACGTCGAACCTGAACGTATTCTGCAACACGCCGCTCGGCTTCATCACGGGTTGCACCATCGCACCCGCCGATTCACCCTCGGCCGGGTTGCCCCAGGCGCTCGCCAGCATCGTCATCAACGGCGACGCCGGTCGCCGCGAGTTCGAGAATGTGACCTACAAGGCACGACTCGAATATGACCTGTCGCCGACCAACCTGCTTTATGCATCGGTATCGACGGGCTTCCTTCCCGGAGACGTGCAGATCGGCACCGGCGCCGGCAACCAGCCAGCCGTTTATCCCTATAATTCAGAGCAGCTGACCGCGTTCGAGCTGGGAAGCAAGAACCGCTTTTTCAATCGCCGGCTGCAGATCAATCTGGGTGTCTTTCACTACAGCTACGCCGGTTATCAGGCGAGCATCCAGCTCGACCCAGCAAACCCGGGCTCGGCGGTGCTGTTCAATGTTCCCTTGCGAATGACTGGCGTTGAGGCCGAGGCACTCTTCCGGGCAACGCCCGACGATCGGCTGGGGCTGAACTTCAGCTATGTCGGCTCGCGCTTTCACGATTTGCCGGCAGGGTTTGCCAATGCGGTGGCGGAGCGCAAGCTGTGGGGATTTGCGCCCGCGAGCGCGACAGCGTCCTACGACCACAATTTCCGCTTTGGCGGATCGACCCTCAATTTCCGCACTGAAGGCATCTGGCGGTCCGCTTACGATGCAACCTGGACCTCCCCAACACTCGCAGCCCAGGGCGGTCTACCCTATGTTCGGCAGCACTCGTTCTTTCTCGGCAATCTCAGTTTGACTTGGACGGCACCCAACGGCCGGCTCTCGGTGACTGGTTATGTCCGCAACGTGACCGACAAGCGGTACAAAACATACATCAACCTACAGTCGGTGGTCCCGCTGCAGGCGACCGGCACGCAATCGGACCCGCGCACGTTCGGCGGCGTGATGACGCTGCGCTTCTGAAGGTGGGCAGATCGCCACGAGTACGCGATTCGGATCAAGGAAGATCTCTTCGAGGTGTCGAGCAGTATGGACACGGACTTGTTTGCACCGGATGCGGTTCCGGCAGATGTGCGCGCGTTCATCGCGGCGCAAGCCGAGCGCTTCGGCCACCTTCCCAGTCTATGGGACTTGGGCATCGCGGAGGCGAGGAGCGGTGGCTTCATGCCGACGCCCCCGCCGGCGCCGAACGCCTACGACGTAGCGATCGGAGAGGCGGTGTCGCTGCACGTCGTGCCGCATCCGGCGCCGCGCGCGGTGTTGCTCCATATGCACGGTGGCGGCTTTCTCCTTGGCGGGTCAGCCAACCAAGATCCTGCGCTGGAGCAAGTCGCCGCCAACTTGGGGATAACCTGCGCCAGCGTCGAATATCGTCTCGCGCCCGAGCATCCCTATCCCGCGGCTTGGGATGATTGCGAGATGGCTGCGCTGTGGCTGGTCGAGCATGCCGCGGACCGCTTTGGCGCTTCGCCTCTCCTCGTCATGGGAGAATCCGCCGGCGCGCTGCTGGCGGTCGCTATGCTGGTGCGGCTGCGGGCACGGGGCTTGTCGACGCGATTTGTCGGTACCGCGCTGAGCTTCGGCGTATTTGATAGCGCGATGACGCCAAGTCAGCGCCTCGCTGACACGGGTGTGCTGAAAAGCCGTGACATTGCCCGGATCGCCGATGCCTACGCACCTGATGCGGACCGGCGGCGAGATCCGGACGTATCGCCTCTCTATGCCGACCTTCGCGGCCTGCCGCCGGCGCTGTTCACAGTCGGCACTCTCGACGCCATGCTCGATGACTCGATGTTTATGTATTGCCGCTGGCTCGCGGCCGGCAATCGCGCCGAACTGGCGCTCTATCCCGGCGCGGATCACGCCTTTATCGAGACGCCGCATCCGTCGGCAGGGCCCGCGATCGACCGCATCCACGCCTTTCTCGGCGATTGTCTGGCGCGAGCATGAGTCTGGCAAAGGAAGCTCCGGCGGCGTCGCGGTCGCGCGCGGCGCTGGCAAGCGCGATCGGGTGCGCGATCTGCATCGCGTTCGGCTTGATCCCCTTATTCATGGGCGTTTTCCCGCTATTCCTACAGCCGGTATCGAGCAGCTTCGGCTGGGGCCTTTCGATTTTCCCCCAAGCGCCGATGATCGTCGGGCTGACCGCGGCGCTAAGCGGGCCGCTGATCGGCCGGCTGATTGATCGGTACGGAGTACGCCGTATCCTGGTGCCGGGGCTGGCGATATGGTCTGCGGGATATTTCGCGCTGTCCTTCATGAGGGGCGTGATCGCCGAATTGTATCTCTTGACGATCATCATGGCGGTGGGCAGCACGATCGCCGGGCCGATCAGCTATGCCAAGATTGTCAATGGCTGGTTCGACCGCAATCGCGGACTGGCATTGGGATTGGTGCTGGGGGCGGCACCGGCGGTCGCGACCGCAATCGCTGTACCAGTGACCCAGGGACTGATTGTCGCGCAAGGATGGCGTACGACCTTCCAGATCCTGTCGACCGCCGCCGCCCTGGTGACGATCCCCGCCACGCTATTGCTGGTGCGCGAGGCGAAAGCCAGCGCGCCGCCGGGCGCGCCGATGTCGGCCGTCGAAGGGGTGCCGGCGCGCGCGGCGGTCTTATCGTGGGACTTCATCCTGACGATCGGCACCAGCGCGCTGGCGGTCGGCGTGCTCATGGGCGTCGCTGTGCATTTTATCGCATGGATGGGCGAGCGCGGCGTGGATCGAGGTACCGCCACCTTCGCATTATCGCTCTACTCGCTCGCCGGCCCGCTTGGCCCGCTGGTCGGCGGTATGCTCCTTGACCGGGTTCGGAATCCGCGCGTCTTCGCCGTCTTTTTCGCGGTCGGCGCCCTCGGCCTGGCGTTGCTGCTAGGCTTCGGCGCGGCAGGCGTCCTGCCTGGCATGGTGCTGCTGGGCCTCGCCTTCAGCAGTATTAATGGCCTCGCGCCTTATCTGGTCAGTCGCTACTTCGGCATGGCCTCGGGGTCGGAGATCCTGGGCGTCACCTTCGCGGTCTTGACGATTGGCATGGGCGTGGGACCGGTATTGATTGGCCTGGGACACGATGCGACCGGTAGCTATGTGCGGCCGATCAGCATTGCCGCGGCGGCGCTGCTCACCAGCATGCTCCTGGCGTTTCTCTTCCGGCCATATCCACCCGCCGCTGCCACAGCTCAATAAACGACATGTATTGTCATTAAACGATTATTATTGCATCTTTCGATCGATCGGAGAGGAAGATGTATGCATTGGCAAAACGCCAGGCGGCCACAGTGATCGCACCGCCGGCGGCGCCGGAGGCGGCGAGCCTGATGGCGGACGTGATCGGTGAATGGCAGCCGGCGGGAGAGAAGGGTGCTTGCCGTGTCGCTCGGCTCATCGAGGAGAATTTGATCGCACGCGACTGGCCGCAAGGTCTTGCATGCGGCTCCGAGCAAGCGTTGGCGGAAAGCTTCGGTGTTGGCCGGGCAGTGATCCGCGAGGCGATGCGGATCTTGGAAGTCCGCGGTACCGCACGGATGGTGCCGGGTCCAAACGGGGGGCTGCGCGTAACACCGGTCGACCCCGCGCGCACTGCGGGGTTCGTCGTCGGGTTCGCTGCCTTCCATGGCATTACCAAAGTTCAGCTTCGCGACACGGCGGATGCGCTTGCACGCGCGCGGGCCGATCGCACGGGCGGGGCGGCGGCGCCCGAGGTCGAACGGCAAGCGAGCCGGGCGATCGACTTCTTTGAGGATGTGTTGGCCGTCATCGACGAGCACCTGGACGACGGGGCAGGCAGAGAGCGCGCTTCCTCAATCCTCCTTGCCCCCGAAGCGCTGCGGCGCTCCCGCGCCGGCCAAATCGCTGCGCTGCTGCTCCGCGAATGCTCGGTCGAACAATGGCGACACGGCCATCGATTGGGATCGGAAGAAGACCTCTGCTGCCGCTATGGCGTCGATCGTGACACGTTCCGCCAAGCGGTCCGGATCCTCGAAAGCTCAGGCGCGGCCGAAGCGAATTGCGGCCGTGGACGCGGACTGACCAGCAGGTCGCCGCGCGCCGGTACGGTGGCGCGCCTCGTCTCGTGCCTGTTCGCGAGCACCGACATCCTGCCCGACGCGGTGATGCTGGTTTTCGAGCGGCTCAATGCGGAGATCCTTGCCTTGGCGGCGGCGCGGGCGGAAGAGCCTGACTGCGCGGCGATCGAAGAGGCGCTCGACCAGCTCGATCAGGCGCTCGGCGGCGACGATTCGGATATCGCCCTTGGTTGCGTGTTCGACGTCGAGGAAGCGATCGTGAGGACATGCGGGAACCCGCTGCTGCACCTCGTGGTGCAGAGCTTGCGCGCTTACCCGACCGCGCGGATGCCGCGCGATCCCCGCCGTTTGCGCGACATGAATCGGGAATTCCTCCGGCTCAGCCGTCCGCTGGTCGGCGCGCTGCGCGCCAATGACGTGCCCGCCGCCGTTCGAGCGCAGCATGCGCGGACCGAGACTATGAAGATTTCCTCGCGTTCGTTCGGGCAGCCAGCTTTCGCATAAAATGACATTGATTATCGTTTAGTGATAATTTATGCCGTTTATATCGGCGAATGAGACGCCTCGCAGCAGGACAGGAGACGGACGATGCATGTGGGTTATGCGACAGGTTTTCAGCATCAGAGCGGCCCCAGCCTCAACGACAGGCTGTTCCTCCAGGAAGATCTGCGGATGGCGGTTGAGGCGGAAGACCTCGGGTTCGACTCGATCTGGGTGACCGAGCACCATTTCTCCGATTATTCGATTTCGCCGTCGCCGTTGCAGTCGCTGGCGTATCTCGCCGGAAAGACCAAGCGAGTGAAGCTCGGCACCCAGGTGATCGTCCTTCCCTGGAACGATCCCGTTCGCGTCGCCGAGCAGGCGTTATGGCTCGATAACGTGACCGACGGACGGCTGCTGCTGGGCTTCGGCCGCGGTCTCGGCAAGATGGAATATGAGGGGCTGCGGGTCGATATCAACGAGACGCGCCAGTTGTTCCGGGAGCATGCCGAACTCATTACCGCCGCACTAGAGACTGGCGTGATCGAGGGCGGCGAGATCACCCGGCAACCACGCCGCGAACTGCGTCCCCGCCCCTATAAGAGCTTCCAGGGGCGCATCTTCGGGTCCGCCGGTTCGCCCGAGTCGGTGCGGACGGTTGCCGAGCTCGGCATGGGCGTCCTCATCATCAACCCTGAGCCGCGCGCCAATTTGGGCGTCGATTTCGACACGTACCACCAGGTGTGGGCGGAGAAGCAAGCGGCCCGCAAGGCGCCGGCGCCGCTCCTGTCCGGGACCATCTTCGTCGACGAAAGCAGCGAGCGCGCGAAGACGCTGTCGGCGCAATATCACCGCGTCAACTTCCACGGGGCGGTACGCAATTACGGCATGGCCGACGAGGATTTCGGCAACGCCAAGGGTAACGAATTTTACAAGAACATGCGCATCGCGCCGGACAAGATCGACGAGATGGCGGACAAGATGGGGTCGGTGATGCCTGCCGGAAATCCCACCGAGATCCTGCAGATCCTCGAGCGCGTGAACAACGAGGTGAGCCTGCAGGGTTTCTTTCCGCACTTTCACTTTGGCGGCATGCCGCGCGCCGAAGCGGAACGGAACATGCGCTTGTTCGCCGAAAAATGTTTGCCCGAGCTCAAGAGCTGGCCGTCGGAGAACAGCTTCGAATCGACCGCGCGGACGCTGGAAGCCGCCTGAGCTGCGAGCTCCGGCACGGGCGCGATTGGAGGAACGAGGACTATGCGCAATCTCTCCGGCAGGGTGGCGTTCGTCACCGGCGGGGCGAGCGGGATCGGCCTGGGCATAGCTCAGGCGCTGCTCGACCGCGGCGTGAAGGTGGTGCTCGCCGATCTGCGCGAGGATCACTTGCGGGCGGCGTGCGACCAGCTCGGTTCGACCCGCGGGGTCGAGACCCTGGTCGTCGACGTCATCGATCGTGCGGCGATGGCGGCGGCGGCGCGACACACCCTCGATCGTTTCGGCCGCTGCGACATCCTCGTCAATAACGCGGGCGTCGGCGTCAATCCGTCGGTGGACACGATGCGTTATGAAGATTGGGATTGGGTGCTGTCGGTCAATCTGGGCGGTGCGGTCAACGGCGTAATGTCGTTCCTGCCGGCGATGCTCGAGCAAGGCCAAGGGCATATCGTCACCACGTCATCGATGGCGGGATTGCTGCCGACGGCGAACAATTACATTTACGCGGCATCCAAATATGCGGTGCGCGGCATGAGCGATTCGCTGCGCCTGACGCTCGCGCCGCGCGGCATCGGGGTATCCGTGCTGTTCCCCGGTCTGACGCAGAGCCGTATACTGCAGTCGGCGGAGAACCGTCAGCCGCAATTCCACACCGACGTGCCGCCATCCGCGCCCGAAGGCGGCCCTGTGGCGATGCCGGCGGACGCCGGCATGCCCGCGCGTGACGTCGGTGAAGCGGTGGTGGAGGGGATCGTCGCCAACCGCGGCTATATCCTCTCGCACGCCGAGTTCCGCGACGAACTCGCCGCGCATTTCGAGACGATCCTTGCCGCCTGCCCATCGCCTCAATCGATCGATCCGGGCCGGCTGATGCTCGAACAGGCGCGGCGGCAGCAGACGGCGGAGGCCGAGCGCGCGGTCTCGGCATTGACCGCGCGGGCGTGAGAAAGAGGGAGAACCGATGACGACCGCGGCCGCAATGGCGGAAGAGTCACTCGACGGGCTGACGCCGATCGAGCCGCCCGAACCCGACCTTAAACCCGAAGAAATGCTTGCCCGGGCAGATGCGATGCGTGACGTGCTGCGCGAACGACAGGCAGCGGCGGAGGCGGCTGGCAACATCTCTGCCGAGACCAACCGCGCGCTGGTCGACGCGGGGTTCTTCCGGGTGATCCAGCCGCGCATATTCGGCGGATACGGCTTCGACCTTCCGACCTATGTCCGGCTCGTCACCGCGGTCGCGCGTGGCTGCCCTGAGACGGCGTGGGTGCTCTCCTTGGTATTGGGCCACGTCCACCAGCTCGCGACCTTTCCGCTTGAGGCGCAACGACATGCTTATGGCGCCGAGGGCGATTTTCGCGCGCCCGAGGTCGCCGCGCCGCAAGGGCTAGGGCGCACGGTGCCCGGCGGCTATCGGGTGAGCGGCGCCTGGGATTATGCTTCGGGCTGCGCGCACGCGACGCATATCCTCCTCGCCTTCGTCGTCGACGATCCCGCGCCAGGCGCGCCGGCCATGCGCATGGGGCTGTTCGACCGCAACGACTATCAGATCGTCCGCAACTGGGACGTGATCGGGATGCAGGGCACCGGTTCCGACCGAGTGGTGATGGAGGACGTGTTCGTCCCTGCGTGCCGCGCCAAGCCCTATCCACCGGTCGGGTCGTCACTTCCGGCCGAGGCCTATGCCGACGCGCCATTGTTCCACGGCCCGCCCAGGCCGTTCATCCTGACCGAGTCCGCCGCGGTCGTGGTTGGCGCAGCGGAAGGCGCGCTGGACCTTTATGAGGAAAGCTTCCGCGTGCGCAAGGCGACCGGACCGACCGGCGCACCGAGGGTGGAACTGGCCGAATACCAGCTGAACTATGGCCGCTGTCGCGCGCTGATCGATACCGCCAAGGCGGCGCTCTTGCAGACGGCGAGCGACTATATGGCGGCGGCGCAGCGCACCGCGGCGACCGGCGGCGCGTGCGATGAGGATGACGCACGGCGGATGGGATTAGTGATCCTCCAGAGCATTCACTTGGCGCACGAGGCGGTCGACATCATCTTTCGCACCGTCGGCACGTCCGCCTCTAAGCGCGATGCGATGATTGGGCGCTATTGGCGCAATGTCGGCGTGTTGCGTGGGCATCTTGCCCACCAGTCCGACAGCGCAGCGATCAATTATGGCCGTACACATTTCGGCCTGTCGCCGGTCGGCATCGCCTGATGGACCGCGATACCTTGATCGGCCGGATGGACGATTATCTGGTGGCGGCGGCATCCGGCGATCCGACGAAGCTCTCCTTCGCGCCCGGCTTTCGCTACACGGAGAATGCCGCGACGATACCGCCGGGCGAGGGACTTTGGCAGTTGGGTGTGCGCTTCGGCGGCATTCAGTCGTTCGCCGATTCCGAAACCGGCCAGGTCGTGTGCATGGGGGTCGCCTTCGTTGGCGAACAGCCGCGGCCCTTCGCTCAGCGTCTTTGCTACCGCGACGGCGCGCTCGCCGAGGCCGAGGCCATCATCAGCACCGATGCGAAAGGTCATTTCGCGGACGTCGAGCAACTGCTGAAGCCCGACATCATTTACGGGGCGGTGGTGCCACCGCATCGTCGCACCGATCGGGCTGGGCTGCGCGATGCGGCCGACCGTTATTGGGAGGGGCTGGAACAGAGCGACGGACTGATCCCGCGGTTCAATTATCGCTGCGACAAATATGACAATGGCGCCAAGACGACCAATACGTTGCGCACGCTCCTCTCACCGGACGGCAAGGTTCACAGCTGTGCGTCGGCGCTCAACGATACCCGTGCGGCTCGGCCCAAGGCGCGCGAGCGGCGCTATCCAGTGCTCGATACCGAGCTGGGCGTGGCTGCGAGTTTCGTCGCGGTTGATTTCCATCCGATCCCCGACCACCCTCGACCCGATGCCGGTGCGATGTATATGCTCGGCGTGTTCAAGGTGGTGGACGAGGAGTTGCGGATTGTTGATGAAATTCGCGAATTCCTGCCCTTGGGCACGCCGATCGGCTGGTGAGCCGAACGTGATGCCGTCGATCCCAGATGCGGTTGGTTGGTTCGCGTGAGCGACGCGCCCGCTCGCGACGCTCGGCGCGAAACGAGTTCCGACAAGACATTGTCGGTCATGGATCTGTTTACCCCCGAACGGCCTGAATGGACCGTCGATGAGGCAGCGGCCGAGCTGGGGCAATCGGGCAGTACCGTATACCGCTACTTCCGCAGCCTCGCGGCAGTGGGCCTGATCTTTAGCATTCGGCCCGGCCGGTATCTGCTCGGCCCGGGGATCGTCCGCTATGATCGCCAATTGCGTCTGTCGGATCCGCTGCTGCGTGCCGCCGAACCGACGATCCTGGATCTGGCGCATCACGTCCGCGGGCCGGGCCTGATCTTCATCAGCCGCATTCACCGCAACCACGTGATGACCGTTCACGAGCACCGACTTGACGCCCAGCCATTCGCTGCTGGAACCTTTGACCGTGGTCGGCTCGCGCCGCTGTTCAGCGGTGCCCCGGCGCTATCCATGCTCGCCTTTATGGAAGTGCGGGCGGTCCGCGCGATGTTTCAAAAAAGCGGCAATGAAGAGGCTGATTGGCTCCTCATAAAAAGGCGCATGCGTGCGATCCGGGATCTCGGCTTTGCGATCGGCCGCGATGACCCCGATCCTGGGAACATCCATGTCTCGGTACCTGTCCGGCAGGACAGCGGTATGGTCGTCGCGAGCCTCAGCGTTGCGGGCGCGAGTGCGGCGTATGACGATGCGGAGGCGGAGCGCGTGGGCACAATGCTTATGGAAGCCTCCGCACGATTGGCGGAGCGTGCGCGAGCCCAGGCCGACGCCTGACGCCGCTTTCAGCGCGGCGGGCCGATCGCCACCACTCGTTTCCGCCGGTTTGGCAGGGCAGAACGGCGTGGCAGCAGCGTCCTACGACTGGAAAGATCGATCGTGAGCCATCCCATCCATCCTGGAAACACCGCACTCGTGACCGGTGGCGCTAGCGGCATCGGTCTCGGCATCACACGGGCGCTGCTCGAAGCAGGGATGCAGGTGATTGTCGCGGACGTCCGCCCCGATCATCTCGAGACTGCCCGCGAAGCGCTTGCTGAGGCTGGCGAGCGCGCGCTGTTCCTTTCTCTCGACGTCGGCAATCGCGACAACTGGCAACGGGCGCGCGAAACCGTCGAGAAGCGCTACGGCCGGCTCCATATTTTGTGTCTCAATGCGGGCGTCGGCCTGCTCGGATCGATGATCGACAGCGACGATGCGGATTGGGAGTGGTCGACCACCGTCAATCTGGTCGGCGTGACCAACGGCGTGGAGGCACTGTTGCCGCATATGCTCGCGCATGGCGAACCAGGACATGTGATCGCGACCTCGTCGATGGGGGGACTGATTGTCGCCAATGATGGCGGCATCTACTCGTCGGCTAAATTTGGCGTGGTGGCGCTCATGGAAGAGCTGCGCCGCACACTGGACGGCACGAGCGTCAGCGCCTCGGTGTTGTGCCCGGCGGCGGTCAACACCAACATTTTCGACCATGTTCGCATGCGACCCGAGGCTTTTACGGGAAAGTCCGTCCCGGACGAGCGCATGTTGGAGGAAGCCGAAGCCATGGCGCGGGGAATCCTGTCGCACGGGCGTTCGCCGTTGGACGTGGGCGAAATGGTCCGCACGGCGATTGCGGTCGACGCGCCGTATGTGTTTACCGATAGCGGGGTCCGCTCAACGCTGGCCGCCAAATACAATGCGCTTCTCGCATCGGTGGGCGCGTGATGGGCGCTCCGCTTGTGCTCGTTTTCGGCGCGGACGTGCCGCCCATGGGACGGCAGGCCGATCATTTCGATGTGGAAGCGGACGCCAACATCGCCGCGGTGCGCGCGCAGGTGGAGGCGACAGCGGTCCCGTCGAACACTTATATGCTGGCCGTCGGCATGGGCGATCCCGTTGCGATCGACGGTGCCGACTGGACACGCGAGGTGCTCGCGCCGCTGCGGCTGGCATTTGCTTTCGCGACCGGCGCTGCACGGAAGCTGCGTGCGGGCGACGACCGCGGCTCGATCGTCTTTTTGCTGCCGTCCTCGGCGCTGCTACCTGGCGGTCCGCCGTCGGCGCGATCGGTTCTACTGCGCGCGTTGCTCGGCATGGCGGAAGCGCTTCGGGCCGAGCTGGGAGACTCTTTGACGCGAGCGAGCATCGTCTTCCATGCGGTCGGCGAGGAGGCGATTGATCTGGGTGCGCGGATTGAGCGCGCGGTGGCCGAAGGGCTGATGTACAGCCTGTCAGCGGATCTCGATGCCGCGCGGATCAGCGGCTATTTCGCCCCGCTATTCGCCGCGATCGACGCGGCCGGCGCGGGCCCGCCCTTACCGGACATCGGCCCGATGGCGATGGTCTATGACCTCGACCGGATCGGCACCCGCCGCGGCTGAGGAGCGGGCTCGCCCGAGCGTTACTACGGGGCGCGCGATAGTCCTGTCTTCCCGCCGCGAGGTGGGGACGGCCGGCGTAGCGCGTGCCATGCGGTATAATCCTCCCGCTGGTTTCGCCGGGCAATCGCCGGGTAAATCGGACCAGCGAAGCCCACCGCGTGGGCCACCAGGGTAGGAGAGATGGTAATGCCGAGCGCCAACAGTCATGAAGCGGACGTCGACGAGGCCGTCTTCCATTCCGTCCTGCTCGGCGATGATGTCTGGCGGGGCCAAGTCTTCGATGGCGACTGGCGGGAGGCCAAGCGAACGCTCATCGTACGCGAGCCGGCGACCGGCGCAACGCTCGGCGAGGTCGGCGCTTCCGATCCGGCCGACCTCGTCCATACGGTCGATCGCGCACGCCAGGGGCAGCGCGAATGGGCCTCGTGGACGGCGGACAAGCGCGCCGCCGTGATGCGCAAGGCAGCGCAGTTGCTCGAGAACGATCGGCGTGAAATCGTCGACCTCATCGTTCGCGAGACGGGTGGCGTCCGTGGCAAGGGCGAGGTGGAGATCCAGGGAACGATCGACGAATGCTATCATTCGGCCGCTCTGCTGATCCAGCCGGAAGGCGAGCTGCTGCCCAGCCCCAATCCGGCGCGTCTCAGCCTAGCGCGACGCGTGCCGATAGGCGTGGTCGGCGTGATCGCGCCGTGGAACTTCCCGATGCTGCTTGCCATGCGGTCCGTCGCACCGGCGATCGCCCTGGGGAATGCCGTCATCCTCAAGCCTGATCCTCAGACGCCAATTTCGGGTGGCGCGTTGCTGGCGCGGCTGTTCGAACTGGCGGGCGTGCCGAAAGGGGTCTTTTCTGTCGTGAACGGCGGCGCTGATGTCGGCGAGGCGCTGGTGGAGGCGCCGGGGGTGCGGATGATCACCTTCACCGGCTCCACCGCGGTCGGGCGACGGGTCGGCGAACTAGCCGGGCGCAACCTGAAGAAGGTGGCCCTCGAACTCGGCGGCAAGAGCCCGTTCATCGTGCTCGACGACGCGGATCTCGATGCCGCCGCCTCGGCGGGTGCCTGGGGTTCGTTTCTGCATCAGGGGCAGATTTGCATGGCGAGCGGCCGCCACATCGTGCATCGCAAGGTCGCCGACGATTATATCGAGTTGCTCGCGCGCAAAGCGAAGGCCTTGCCGGTCGGCGATCCCTATCGCGCGGACGTGGCGATAGGGCCGATCATCAACGCGAGGCAGATCGAGCGCGTGCACAAGATCGTCGGTGATTCGGTCGCTGCCGGCGCAGAGCTGGTGGCGGGAGGCACCTATGATGGGCCATTCTACAACCCGACCGTACTGGCGAAGGTAACGAGCGGCATGCCTGCTTATGAGCTGGAGATTTTCGGGCCGGTGGCACCGGTGATCGTCGTCGACGACGAGGAGGAAGCTATTCGGGTTGCCAACGACACCGAATACGGGTTGTCGGGCGCCGTACAAACCGGGTCCCTGGAGCGCGGCTTGCGGGTTGCCCAGCAGATTCGTTCGGGCCTGGTTCACATAAACGACCAAACGATTCACGACATGGCCGGCATCCCCTTTGGCGGGTCGGGCGCGTCGGGCAACGGTTCTCGCTTTGGTAGCACCACGAACCTCGACGAGTTTACGGAATGGCAGTGGATGACGATTGGCGGCCAACCTGCTCGCTATCCATTTTAGGCAAGGCGCGGTTACGATAAGGTCGAACGGTGGCTGACGACACGCCGCTGCCGCGCATCTCAACAGGCCTGTCGCGGTTCGCGCTCGCGTGGGAAGCCCCCGCGAGAGCCTCTGACGGCCTATCGTGTGAGAGGAAGCGCACGCTTCGTCAGTTTGCCGCCGCCAAGAACCATAGCCAGTCCGGCGACCGCCGGCATGCGGCTGGCGGAGGTGGAATGGATTGGCGTAAAGGCGTTCGAGGCTTATGGTTTGCGCGATTTGGCACAGGTCATCGCATCCCTGTGGCTCTTGCTCGTCGATCGAGTCTTTCAGCAGATGGGCCAATTGCATGAGAAATACGACATGGTCGCCATGGAGCCTGGCGGAGGCGCGGAATATGTGCCTCAGGCGGGCTTCGGATGGACCAATGGTGTAACCACGGCCGTCATCGATCAATATCGACCCGGGTTGTAGCCTTCCCGTCTCGCCTTCACCGGGGGAGCAGGGCTTCCTTGGCTTCGCGAGAGCGCAAGCCGAAAGGCCCCGAACAAGCCACGCCGTCCGGCATCAACATATCTGCGTCATTGTGGGGGAGAAGGATCGTGAGTGCATGCTCTCCGATGCGGCGTTTTTCCAAGGTCTCTCCTGCCTCGCCATGACAAATGCGGTCGTCGAAGCCCTGCGGTCGACGAAGACGCGCGAGGAACTGGCGACGCTGATGCACGCCGTCACTCGGGAGATGGCATTCAGGCATTATGCCGTCATCCACCACGATGATCTCGAGGTATCGCGACCAGGGATGGTCGACATCAAGGACTATCCCGCTGCAATCACCGAAAGGCTGTTCGGGCAGGGTCGCTATCGACGCGATCCGATCATCCGCGGATGCATCTTCGCGGACAGCGCGTTTCTATGGTCGGATTTGTGTCGCATCATCCGCCTTGATCGCTACGACCGAGCGAGCTTCGAGCACGGTGCAAGCGCAGGCCTGAACGAAGGGATCACCGTCCCATATGTTCGCCTTGGGCACAGGATGGGATCCTGTACCTTCGCCGGTACATCCCGGCCGGAGCGCGCTCCGGAACTCCTCGGCGCCGCCCAGATGATCGGCATCTTCGCCTTCCAGTCTGCGAGCCGCATGGCGTTGGGTGAGCATCCGGTGCCGGCGGCACCACCGCGGCTGCATCCGCGGCCCCGCGACTGTGTAATTCTCGCGGGCCGAGGCTATTCCAACAAGGAGATTGCGCGCGCGCTGTCGCTCACGCCGCGTACGGTCGATGGCTACTTAACCCAAGCGCGACGCCTGTTCGGCGCCCACGATCGTACCGAGCTGGTGGTGAGCGCCGTCCTTGCTGGAGAGGTCGGCCTCGACGAACTCGCCCGACGTCAACCCGAGTAATCGCTCGGTCTATTTCGATCGCACCGCTGCTGCTTTCTCTCCGCTCGAAACCACGAGCCGGAGCGAAGCCCAATGATCCATGTCATCGACAACCATCTGGCGTCCGCGAACCGGCCGCTGCTGCAATCCATGTTCGCCGACCGCAAACGGCTTTTCGTCGACCTGCTCGGCTGGGACGTGCCCGTGATCGAGGGCCAGTACGAAATCGACCAGTTCGACAATGCGTACACCGTATACCTGATCGCGACGGAGAGCGACGGCACCCACGCCGCGTCTATCCGGCTCTTCCCAAGCGCCCGGCCGCACATGCTCGGAACGCTCTTCCCACATCTCTGCCCATTTGGGGTCCCCGCGGACGAGGCGACCTGGGAAAGCTCCCGGCTGTGCCTACCCCAGCGACACGGTGCCGAGCGCAGGCGCGCACTCCGCAACGTGCTGTTCGCCGCGATGGTAGACGTGGCGCTCGAACGCGGGATCGAACGCTACACCGGCGTCATCCCCGATCCCTTTCGCAAGGAGGTGCTCTCGATGGGCTGGCAGGCCGAGCCGCTCGGCCCAGCCGTGCGCATCCCTGGCGGGCCGATTGGCGCCTTCCTGATCCATATCCGTCCTGACACGCGCGAGCGCTTGCGTTGGACCGGTGTCTATCCCGACGCGACCGATGGGGTGGCGGCATGAGCGCCGTGGTCGATCGCCACGCGGCCATGCTGGCGCGCGACGGCTGGTGTGTCTTCAGCCAGGCCGTGACTCCGGAGCTCGTTGCCGGGGTCAAGTCCGACCTGGACGCCCGCTTCCACGCGACGCCCATGTGCGAAGGCGCCTTCTACGGTGCGCGGACCAAGCGCTTCGGCTCGCTGCTGACCCGCTCTGCGGCCGTCGAGAAGCTGGTAATGCACCCGCTGATCCTCGGCATCGTCGAGCAGATGCTGCTGCCCTGGTGCGAGCGGATCGCGCTCAACCTGACCCAGGCGATCGAGATCCATCCCGGGGCTCTCCCGCAGCTGCCGCACCGCGACCAGGACATGTGGCAAGGCCCCAAGGGCAGTGTCGAATATCTCGTCAACGTCATGTGGCCGCTGACGCCGTTCACACGTGCGAATGGCGGTACACGGCTGTGGTCGGGGAGCCACTTCGACCAGGACGTCGCCGTGCTCCCCGAGGACGACAGCCTCGTGCCGACGGTGGCGCCCGGCGATGCCCTCCTGTTCCTCGGCTCGACCTTGCATGGCGGCGGCGGCAACGTCAGTCCGGCACCGCGCCGAGGGATTATCATCAGCTACTGCCTTGGGTGGCTCAAGCCGTTCGAGCTCCAATGGCTGGTCTACCCGCCCCAGGTCGCCCGCAGCTTCTCGCCCGAATTGGCAGCGTTGGTCGGCTACGCGCAGCATCGCCCGAATCTCGGTAACGTCGAAGGCCAGTGTCCGTCAGCGCTGCTCGGCGATCACGTTCCCGACTATTTGCCTGCGATCGACGCGCTTCGGCCCGATCAGGCTGAGGCCGCCGCATTATTCGTCCGATCCCAGATGGGCGAGCTCGGCTGAGGCGCGGAGCGATGATCGCGTCCGATCCCGATGCTGTTGCGGCCGTCATGCAGCGCGGTCGTTCCGCGCTGGCGTGGGAGGTGTTGCGTCGGGATCCGGCCTACCAGGTTGCCTTCGCTGATCTCGCTGAAACGCAGCCGGAACCGGCTTTCGTCGCCAACTGGGGGCTCCACTTTCCCTGAAGACCCGGCGCACAGCTGCGCTCTAGTGCTGCCGATTTGGTCGGCCGACGCCGACCCGCGCGTTCTCGCGGCCCGCGCCTCAACTTTCGGCGGCCGGGGCTATCGCAGCTTTGAGATGATCCGGGAGGCCGGCCGCGTCGTCCGCAGTTCGGTCGGCGAGCACGTGCTCGTCGACCGCGACGGCGCGCCGTTCCGACTTGACGTTATTGAGGGCACCGTCCTGGGGGGGCCGGTTTCCCTTCGTTTCGACCTGCCTGATGACTTCACCCTCGAAGAGAAGCTCGCCGTCATTGCCGCCTTCGTCGGGAAGCGGGCCGTCACCCGCCGCCATCTTCAGTTGGCCGGCAGGCTCCAGGCAATCCATGCCGCGGACGCGCGCGCGGCGGGAGCCAGCCTCAGGCAGATCGCCGACAGCCTGCTCGGGCATGGCGAATGGCCCGGTGATGGCGAGCACCGGAAATCGCTTGTCCGCCGCATGATCGCAACTGGCGAGCGAATGGTCCGTGCGGGTCCGCGCGCTGTTCTCGCAGGGGATGGCGGCAGACGGAAATTATAGTCAGCGCAGGCTATTTCGTATCCGGATTGATCATGAGATAATAAGCTTGCACACGTCGACCTTGAGTGCGGTGGCAAGCTTTCCAAGAACAGTCACGCTGGCGGAAACCCGCCCTCTCTCGATCGAACCGATGTAGCGGAGGCTGAGGCCGGTGAGGCCCGCGAGATCTTCCTGAGTCAGGGCACGCTCGTGGCGAATTCTTCGAAGATTCGTTGCCAGAACGTGCTTCAAGTCCATCCGCAGGAGATCACGGAACAGGAACGAAAGTGCTAGGAACGATAGTTCCCATTCGTTAGGAGGGACCCTTCTGGAGTGGAACGTTGATGGACGGCATCGAGAAGCAGGCCCCGAGCGGCAAAGAGGTGATCGACTATGATCGCAGGAACCTTGCGCTCTACGCCGCGCTGCTCGAATCCGACGACGCCGGGCGCGACTGGCGTGAAGCAGCGACCTCGCTCATGCACCTCGATCTGACTGACAAGGATACGGAGGCGTGCTGGCGATCGCATCTCGAACGCGCCCGCTGGATCGTGAGTGAAGGACTCGAGACTGCGCTGGGCGCGTTCAATCGGCGAGTGACGCGGTAGCACGGACAGGCTGATGCCGGCGCCTCGCACCGCGGTGCGACCGCGCTCTACTTCGACCGCTTGCACGCGGTCTCCGCCGAGCCCCGCACCGGGTCTCGGCCATCCGGTGACGATCGCTGGCGTGGCTGCGGACGCCGCGCTCCCGCGCGGCGGCGCTGCTTGTGCCTCTCCCGGTACGGCGGGTGCGGGCGGCGCTCCCGGCTAGGCCCGCCGCGGGCGAAGCCAACCCCTTCGGGGTGCTCCACGTCCGTTCCGCCCTGCGATGTCTTCGCCCGCTCGAAGCGGGCCTCTTGGTCGCGTCTCGCCGCCCACCCCCGCCTTCGCGGGGAGGCTTTGTGCCTTTTTGGGGTGGCGAGGAGGACAGGTCGTGTCCAGATCATCGAGCCGCAGTGCCCGCCGTGAGCGAGCGCAGGCGCAGACCGAACCCCGCGCGTATCTCTATGATGAGGTGACCGCGCGCATCGTCAGCGAGCTTGAGGCGGGGCGCTTCCCGTGGGTCCAGCCGTGGGGGAAGACGGACGGCACCGGCCTGCCGCGCAACGCGCTCACCGCTCGGACCTATTCGGGCGTCAATATCCTGATCCTGTGGGGCGCGGTCATCGAGCACGGCTGGCCGACGCAAGCGTGGCTGACCTTCCGGCAGGCACAGGAGGCGGGCGGTCGCGTCCGCAAGGGCGAGCATGGCGTGACCGTGGTCTATGCCGACCGCTTCACTCCCGAGGCCGAGAAGGAACGCGCGCAGCGCGACGGCGATGAGGCTCGCGCAGTGCCGTTCCTCAAGCGCTTCACCCTTTTCAATGTCGCGCAGTGCGAGGGGTTGCGCGCCGGGCTGGCATCGGATCCCGCACCGCTCCCCGACCGCGAGATCGTGCCCGTTGCCGAGGACGTCATCGCCGCATCCGGCGTCGATTTTCGGATCGGTGGGGATCGCGCTTTCTACGCGCCGGACCCCGATTTCGTGCAGGTGCCGCCGCAACCCGCCTTCTTCGACCAGATCAATTATTACCGCACCTGCCTGCACGAGCTGACTCACGCCACCGGCCACCCCAAGCGGCTCGGGCGTGACCTCAGGAATGCGTTCGGCAGCAAGGATTATGCGCGGGAGGAACTGGTCGCCGAGATGGGATCGGCCTTCCTCTGCGCCGCGCTCGGCATCGTCCCGACCGTGCGTCATGCTGACTATATCGGGTCGTGGCTGGAGGTGCTGCGCGAGGACAATCGCGCCATCTTCCGCGCCGCCAGCGCCGCCACCAAGGCCGCCGACTGGCTACTCGCCCGCCACCGTGAAGCGCAGGAAGGGAGGATCGCGGCATGATCCTCCTCACCCCCGATCTTCGCTTCGCGCTGCGCGCCAACGCGATCAACCACCGCGCCACCCAGCGGGACGACAAGCCCGAACCCGATCCTGTGCCGGTGCTCAAACTGTTTAATCCGGTGGGCGCGGCGACATGGCTCGCGACCGAACTGGACGAGGACGGCGACACCCTGTTCGGCCTTGCCGACCTTGGCTTCGGCTGTCCGGAACTCGGTTATTTCAGCCTGTCCGAGATTGCTTCCGTGCGCCTGCCATTCGGTCTCGGCATCGAGCGCGACATAGGTTTCGAGACGCAGCACCCGCTTTCGGTCTGGGCGGATGCCGCCCGCCGAACCGGGTCGATCCTATCAGCCCAACAGGAATTCCGCAGCGCCGGAGCCACCAGCTTCCGCCCCCAAAATCCTGACGGGGCCGGATGACGCAGGCGGCCGTTTGCCGCCGACCCGTAAGCTGATCCGCCCTCCCGCGAAGAACGACGGACCGGCACTCAGTAGGAGTGAAGTCATGAAACTCGAATTCATCGACATTGGCAACATCGACGACAGCGCCGTGAACATGCGGCACGGGAAGAAGGCCCCGGACGTGTCAGACATTCTGCCGACCGTCCGCAGGCGCGGCATCATCGTGCCCGTCATCCTGCGCCCCGGCGCGACCGAAGGCCGCTTCGAACTGGTCGCGGGGCGCAGGCGCGTCCACGCCGCCCGGCTGGCGCAGGCCGAGGACGGCGCGGACCCCGACCTTGGCCGGGTGCCGTCCGCGATCATGGAGGCGGGCGACGATGCCGCCGCCCTTGAAGCCTCGCTGATCGAGAACATCGCGCGACTCGACCCGGACGAGGTGACCCAGTGGGAAACCTTCACCCGGCTGGTCAGGGAAGGCCGCGAGGTGGACGACATCGCCACCACCTTCGGGCTTCCCGACCTCACCATCCGCCGCGTGCTGGCGCTCGGCAACCTCCTGCCGCGCATCCGCAACCTCTACCGCGACGAGAAGATCGACCGCACCACCGTCCGCCACCTGACCCTTGCCAGCAAGAGCCAGCAGCGCGCGTGGCTGGCGCTCCACGACGACCCCGACGCCTATGCGCCGAGCGGCCACCAGTTGAAGGCGTGGCTGTTCGGCGGGCAGTCGATCGCGGCACGGCATGCGCTGTTCGACCTCGACAGCTATGCGGGCGCGACCGTCGCCGACCTGTTCGGCGACGACCGCTACTTCGCGGACCCCGACGCCTTCTGGACGGCGCAGAATGCCGCCATCGAGGCGCGCCGCGCGGCCTATATCGAGGATGGCTGGAGCGATGTCGTGATCGTCCCTCGCTCCGAGCATTTCCATTCTTGGGAATATGAGAAGGCCCCGAAGCGCAAGGGCGGGCGCGTCTATGTCGATGTCCGTTCGACCGGAGAGGTGACCTTCCACGAGGGCTATCTCACCCGAAAGGAAGCCCGCCGCGCAGCGAGCGGCGACGCCCCCACAGGGCCGAAACCACAGCGCCCCGAGCTGACCTCGACTTTGCAAACCTATGTCGATCTGCACCGTCACGCCGCCGTCCGCGCGGCGCTGCTGAGCCGTCCCGAGGTGGCGCTGCGCCTGATGGTCGCCCATGCCGTCGTCGGTTCGCACCTCTGGACCGTGCGGCCCGAGCCGCAGACGACCCGCAACGACGAGGTGCGCGAAAGCCTCGAATCAGCCCGGGGCGAGACGGTGTTCGACGAGCGCCGCAGCGCTGTCCTCGACCTGCTCGGCTTCTCGTCCGAGGAGCCAACCGTCACCGGGGGAAACGGCGGCGACTATGGCGTGGTGGGCGTGTTCCTTCGCCTGATCGAGCTGCCGGACCCCGTCGTCATGGAGGTGATCGCGGTGGTGATCGGTGAGACGATGGCGGCGGGCAGCGCCGCTGTCGAGGCGGTCGGCACCGAGATCGGGATCGACATGGCCGACTGGTGGCAGGCCGATGATGCCATGTTCGGGCTGATCCGCGACCGCGAGGTGCTGGGCCGGATGGTCGCCGACGTGGCGGGCGAGATGGTGGCTTCCGCCAATGCGGGCGAGAAGTCGAAGACCTTGAAGCGGATCATCGGCGACCATCTTGCCGGTGCCGACGGACGCGCGAAGGTCGAGCGCTGGGTGCCGCGCTGGATGCAGTTCCCGCCGAGCGCCTACACGACGCGCGGCGGTGTCGGCACCGTCGCGGCCCATGCTAAGGTCGTCGCTGCGCGCGACATCGCGGTCACGCCGGATCCCGACGAGCACATCGAGCCGTTCGCCGAAGCGGCATAATCATAAGCGGGCGGGACAAACCCGCCCGCTATTGGGGCCTCGAAATTCGGCCGCGCTTGCCGCGGACAAATGCCGGGACGCCAAGGGCAAGTTCATCAAGTGCTCGCCCGCCGCCGCGAGTGTCGCGACCACCGGAAACGTCGTCAAGGACGCGAAGGGCAAATGCCATATCGCGTCTGGTCCGAAGAAGGGGCAATTCACTAAATGTCCCTGAGGTTGGCCCGGACGGGCTGCCGGAGGGTCCTGACCACGCGATGATGCTTGAATTGCTGGCGCTCGTCGCGGCCGGCCAGCGCTTCACATGCGAGGCGATCGCGCTGCACGATGTCGATGGTCCGATCCACTGCGAGTCAGGCGAGAAGGTCCGGCTCCAGGGGATCGGCGCGACCGAGACTGACGGCAGCTGCCGGCCGAATCAGCCCTGCGTGCCGGGCGATCCGATCGCCCAGCGCCGGATCATGGCGACGCGCGTGATCGGCGCCCGCATCGTCCGGGAGGACACGAGCCGGTACGGCCAAGTCTGGCTCGCCGCGCCGATCCGCCTCGATTGCGTCGCCACCGGTAAGAGCCATGCCCGGGTGACCGCGTGGTGCCGGCGATCCGATGGCAGCGACCTTTCCTGCGAAGCCGTTCGGACCGGGATTGCTATGCGCTGGGCCAGATATGACCAAGATCGCCAGCTGACGCATTGCCAGCGGACCAGCTTGCGCGCGGGTCTCGAGGGTTGGTTCCGGTCGGGCAAAGCGGCGCGGCGGTGAACGATTGGGAACTCTGGGCGTGCGCCAACCGCGTGCTCCAACATCACGGAGCCGGCGTCGACCACGTCATCGCCGAGCGGATAGCGGCACTCGCCGCTGCCGGGGACGCAGCAGGTACCAAGGCCTGGCTGGCGATCGCCGATCGCGTCGACCAGCTTCGCCGGTCTGATGGACAGGAGCGCACACGGCACTGACGTTGCGCGATCATCGTGCGTGGAAGCGGATGACCAGCTTGGTCACGCCGCAGATCGCGCAAGCATCGCGGATGCGCTCGAAACCTGGCGTGCCGGCGAGTTCGCGGGCCCTGTGATTGGCGTGTTGGCGCACCGTCAATCCCAGCTTCTCGCTGATGCAGTCATCGCAGAGCGGCTCCGGTGAGAGCCGCTCGATCAACCCTCGAATCTGGTCCAGTACCGTCATCACCCACCTGCGACCCGTCTGGCTTCGGACGGTACGAAGGCCAATGGAACATCACGGCGAGGCCGATTTCATCCGCAGGTGCACCGACACTGCAGTGATGATCGGCCGAAATCATGCACACGATCCGGTTCGTGTTCGGTCTCTGCAACCCCGGCGGCCTTGATCGATCGCGGTTTGCCGCAAGCCTTCCTTCGACGCGCAACGGCTTCACCGACCTTCTTCCCCGGCGCGGTGCCCGCGCCTTCCTCGCGAGACAAGAAGCCCGGCTCGGGCCGTCCTCCGCTTCGCTTCGGCCTGGCGGTGCGCGCCGTCAGGCCCGCGGCCTGACAACCGCATCGAGGCCACATGGGGCGGCATCGACCCATCGAATGGAGGTTATCATGGCACAGATCGGCAGCTTCACCCGCGGCGATGGCGGCGTCTACAATGGCGAAATCCGAACCCTCACCCTTCGCGTCAAGGCCAGCATCCGGCCCGTCGATCGCGAGCACGACAAGGCGCCCGACCATCGCGTTATCGCCGGCGGCGTCGAGTTCGGCGCGGGCTGGACAAAGGCGGCGCGCGAGACCGGCGCCGAATATCTGAGCCTCAAGCTCGACGATCCGTCCTTCCCGGCGCCCATCTACGCAACTCTGACGCAGGGCGACGACGGCGAGCACAAGCTCATCTGGTCGCGCTGAATCGGGCGTCCCGCGCGCTCCGGCGCGCGGGACTCGAGCGGTGAGCCGGATTTGCCATAGCTCGCGAGGGGCCTTGCAGGCGGGGGCGTCTGCACTGTCCGCTTTCCGTCGCACGCGGACTGACAATCCCGTGCCACCCGGCATAACCCACGCCGCTTTTCCCGTCCCAGGCGAACCCCGCGCGCTCCAGCGCGCGGGGCTTTTCCAGCTCCTTTTGCAGGGGGTGTGTCGAAAACAGGGGTCGCGATTCCGACACTCCGCAGCCAGTGTCCCACCCGCCATGGCTAGTGTCAGCGACGGCAGATCGCCGTCCTCTTCGGACACGGACACCCAGAATGGACAGCGACGACGACATCTCCCGCGCCAACCGCGCGAAACGCGGCTCGCCCTATCTCAATACCGATCAGGCGGCGGCCTATCTCAAATTCTCCAGTCGGCTGCTGAAGCGGCTGCGCCGCGCCGGCAAGGGCCCGGTTTTCCGCCGGCACAGTCGCTTCGTCCAGTATCATATCGACGATCTCGACGCGTGGTCGAAGGCCCAGTCCATGGGAGGCGGCGACCATGACCCAGCGTGATTCTCGCAGGTCGGCGGCACCGCTGCTGGAGTGGGGCGAACAGCTTCGCGCCGACAAGCAGCGCCGCCAGATCCTCGGCTGCCGAATAGCGATCACGGGTATCGGCATCACCATGCTCGGCCTCACAATGGCCTTTCCCCCGGCACCGCGTCTGGTGTGGAATGCCAGCGCCAGCGCGCCGATCGGCCTCTACGCGGTGACGCCGGGCGCCCAGGCCGAACCCGGTGATATGGTCATCGCGCGCGTGCCTGATCCTTGGCGCATGCTGGCCGCGCGCCGCCGCTATCTCCCGGCCAATGTGCCGCTGGTCAAGCGTGTTGCAGCTGGGCCGGGCGACGAGATCTGTGCGCTCGGACAGGAGGTCTTCATCAACGGCAGATGGGTCGTCGCCCGCCTCGCCGCAGATGCGCACGGCCGTCCCATGCCGTGGTGGAACGGGTGCATGCGGCTGCACGGGCACCAGTTTTTCCTGCTGATGACCAGCAGCCCGGCATCGTTCGACGGACGCTATTTCGGGGTGACCGATGGCACCCAGATCGTCGGCAAGGCGCGGCCGCTATGGACCCGTTGACCCCACTGGCGCCGGCGATCCTGATGGTGCTCGCGACGCCGGCGCATGCCGACAATATCGAACGATGGGCGTCCTATACCGACGAGGCATCGGTCCGCTTCGGCATCCCGACCAGCTGGATCGAGCGGGTCATTCGCGCCGAGAGCAACGGCCTCACCACCCTCAACGGTCGGGCGATCCGCAGCCGTGCGGGCGCGATGGGCCTCATGCAGCTGATGCCCGCGACCTGGGCGGCGATGCGCGCGCGCCTTCGGCTGGGCATGAATCCGGACAATCCGCGCGACAATATCCTTGCGGGCACCTTCTACCTGCGGCTCATGTACGACCGGTTCGGCTATCCCGGACTGTTCGGTGCCTACAACGCAGGTCCGGGGGCTTATGCCGAATGGCTTGCGGGAAAACGCCGCCTGCCTGGCGAGACGGTCGCGTATCTGACAACGGTCGGCCGCGTAGCTCCGCCGTCTCTAGGCGCCCAGGCTGCTGCTCCCCCACCAACCCTTTTCGTGGTCCGTCGCGACAATCGCGGCCCGGAAGTAACCACCCGTCCCACCAGTGAGCACGTATCCTTGTTCGCGGTTCGGAGGGACGTGCCGTGATCGCGGGCGTTGGAGGGGCTCGTCTCGACAGGCCCAGCATGACGGCTGGCGGAGCGGCTATCAAGGCCCGTGGGTGCCCCCCAATTTTCTTCGAAAATCGGTTCCCCCCACGTCCGCTTCGCGGCGCTCCGCTTTGCTCCGCGGCCCTGACAGCCGCTCCGCCACCCGTCTTCTCCGCGATGTTCTCGATGAGGAGAACGGAAGCGAAGGAGATGATCATGGGCATGTTTCAACCCATTTCGGCGGCATCGGATTGCGTGATGGCGGCGCTGGTCTCGGGGCTGGAAATCGAGTTCGGACACGGTGTCGGGGAGGCGTTGGCGCATCGGTTCTTGGGGGCCGAGGAGACCGAATTTCTCTGGGATGCGCGGGACATGGAGCGCTGGATCGGCGCTTATGAGAGCGTCGATGATGACGAAATCGACCTGGACCGGGTGCGGGTTTTTGGGCGGCTGGACGGCAAATGGTTCGTCGCCACGATGATCGTCGATGGCGACGGAAACCCGCACGGACTGATCGGGAAGCGCGAATTCGGGCGGCAACATCAGGCATTGGCGGCATTCGCGGATGCCTGACAGTCGCATCATTTCACGCCGGGTCGCGGTGCGGGATCGGCATCGTGGCCCGGCATTCTTTTTGAGCCGAGCGAGGGGAACGGGAGGGGAAGAAGGGAAAAAGCGAAAGCAAGAGAAAGGCAATGCCTCGCGGGCACTGCTAAGCGATTGTCTGCACATCGTTTTTTCACGAGACATGCCGCGCTGCGCGCGAGACATGCTCGTGAAGATTGGCAGAAATCCGCCGTTTTCGCCGCCAAATCGCGAGACTTGGTGTGGGCGATGAGCAAGGATGACGAATTCACGCCCCGGCTCGGCCGGCAACGTCAGCGGAGCGGCAAGAAGGCCCGGCGATATCTCGGCCGCGTCGTCGGCGCGGTTGTCCGATCCGCTGAAAAAGGCGCGATCAGGAGCCGGCGGTTCGACGGCAGTCGGATCGGCCGCGGCGCCAGCATGGGGCGGTTGCTGTCGAGCCGCGACCGGTTCGGCGGGATGCGGGCGCGGCGCGCGGCGGTGAAGACGCGCCTGGTCCGCATCGGCACCAAGGGGATGCCCGCCGCGCGCGCCCATCTGCGTTATATCCAGCGCGATGGCGTCACGCGGGAGGGTAATCCCGGCGAGCTCTATTCCGCCGAGCGCGACACGGCCGATGGCAAGGCCTTCCTCCAGCGCTGCGACGGCGACCGCCACCAGTTCCGCTTCATCGTCTCCGCTGAGGACGGATCGGAATATCCCGACCTCAAGCCGTTCACCCGCCGGCTGATGGCGCAGATGGAGGCCGACCTCGGCACCCGGCTGGACTGGGTCGCGGTAGATCACTTCAACACCGCTCATCCGCACACGCACATCATGCTGCGAGGCGTTGATGACACCGGCCAGAATCTGATCATTGCCCGCGAGTATATCTCACACGGCATCCGCGAGCGGGCGGCCGAGCTGGTGACGCTCGATCTCGGGCCACGCACCGATCAGGAAATCGAGGCGCGGCTTCGGCATGATATCGGCGAGGAGCGGATGACCGCGATCGACCGCCGCCTGATCCGATCGATGGATGCTGATCGCCTGGTCACTTCGACGGACCGCGATCCCTTCCAGCAGTCCCTACGGGCCGGCCGCTTGCAGAAGCTTGCGAGCATGGACCTCGCCGAGAATGTTGGCGGTGGTCGATGGCAGCTCGCGGACGATCTGGAGGGGACGCTGCGCACGCTTGGCGAGCGCGGCGACATCATCCGCACCATGCAGCGCGAACTGACCGCCCGGAACTTCCAGCGACCTTGGATCGGGCGAAGCCTGTTCGGGGCCGGGGAAACGGATCCGGCGCCGGTCGTCGGCCGAGTGATCGCCCGCGGCCTCGCCGACGAGTACCGCGACCGCCATTACCTACTGGTCGACGGCGTCGATGGCCATGCCCATTATGTCGATATCGGGCGCGCCGATGCCATCGCGTCGATTCCGGAGGGCGCGATTGTCCGGGTGTCGGCGCGAAGCATCGAGGTCCGCGAATCTGATCGAGTCGTCGCCGACGTGGCGGCGGCCAATGGCGGGCGATACTCGATCGACCTGCATCTGCGGCACGATCCTTCCGCGACGCAAGCATTTGCCGAAACCCATGTCCGACGGCTTGAGGCGATGCGTCGGGCGGGTGCCGGCGTCGAGCGCGAGCCCGACGGGAGCTGGACGGTTTCACCTGACCATATCGATCGTGCTGCCGCCTATGAGGCACGCCGTCATCGCGACCAGCCGGTCGAGGTCGAGACACTGTCGGTGCGACCACTGGAACAGCTTCGTGGAGCCGAAGCCGCAACCTGGGTCGACCGAGAGCTGGCATCGCAGTCTCCACTGCCCATCCGTGACGCCGGCTTCGGGCGTGACGTCCGTGCAGCCATGGCGGGCCGGCAGCGATGGCTGGTCGAGCAGCAGCTTGCGGACGTCGATGGCGATCATATCCGGCTTCGCGCCAACGCGATCCTGATGCTCCAGCGACGTGAGCTCCTTCGTGCCGGCGACGAGCTCGCAAGTGCGGTGGGAAAGCCTTTTGTGGAGGCGCGGCCGGGCGATAGGATCGACGGTCGACTAGTGCGCCGGATCGACCTCGTCAGCGGGCAGTTTGCGCTTGTCGAGAACGCAAAGGAATTCACTCTCGCTCCTTGGCGACCGGTCCTGGAAAATCAGGTTGGAAAGGCAATGTCCGGAATCATGCGAGCTGATGGTCCGACTTGGCGGCTCGGCAGAGGGCGAAATGGACCTGAAATTGGTTAAGCACGTCAGCCTCGCGAAGGAAGCTTTAAGTGGCGACAAGCAATTGACTGAACGGAGGCGACCAGTCACCCATCGGACAGAAGGAGTGCGGGGGCAAAATTAAATGATTCGGGCGACCTGGAACTTTTTCTCTGCACCATGGCGGTGGCTAAGAAGCTGGTCGGATGGCCGAGCAGCACGTCGGCGTTTGCAATCGAGCGCCCCGAACACGTTTTTCGCTCTGGGCGCCGAACTCTGGAGTCGCCTGAGGAATCCGTCGCTCAACTTTACCTATTGGACACACCTTCTGATTGGCGTTTGCTTTTACGGCGCAATCGGCATCTGGACTGAGGTCCTCCGCCGTTTTCTCCTTCATACCGAAGAAGGCAACGGTAACATCCTGCTGGCAATGCATACATTCTACCCGGCGATCATCGGTGCGACCGCTATGCAGCTGATGCTGAACAAGGATGCGCAGACCTACATTCGATCCTTCGGTCAGCTTATTAGCACGGTCTTTTTTACGATGGCTGCGGTATGTATTTTGGCTGCGAATAATATTGACGAAGCCCTGTCATTCAGACTTGCCGGTGTTGGGGTTCTCGCGGCGGTCCTGTTCTGGTGGATTGCGAACGCGCTCGACGAAGGCCTGAAAGATGTCGATCCGACCAATCCGATGGGCGGCCAACTTCCCGGCGAGGGCGCGCGGATCGCGGACTTTCCCACAGGCGATACTCCGGTCGAAACAGCTCTGGGTGCGGTGAAATTATGAGTTCGCAGCCTCCAGCCGAACCGTTCCTTACCACACGCGCCCTCAGGGTCGTTCAGCCGCTCGGTGTCTTCTTTGTCGCTGTGCTCCCGGCTCGCGCGCTGCTCGACGTGGCCTTCACGGACCTTACCAGCGCGCATGCTCGCGCCGATGGCCGGGGCTATGATATCGATGGGACGCAGCGCTTCCGGCAGGATAAGCGCCTCGATGAAATTGCCGCATTTCTGAAACGGGGTGACGCGGCGATCCCGAACTCGATCATCCTCGCCGCCAACTATCGGCAAGAGGACGGCAGAATAGAGGAAGATGAGGAACACGACGACGATGCTGAGGGCGCGGCGGCGTTGCCGAGTAGGCGGTGGACCATCCTCGAGCGCGACGATGGCTGCTTCGATCTGGTCATTCCAACCCGGAGCAAGCTGGCCGCAGTGATCGATGGCCAGCATCGGTTGTTTGCGTTCGCGCGCGTGTCCACCGACACGGCCGACCCACTTAACATGGACTTGTTGTGCTCAATCTACATGGATCTGCCGAAGCCTTATCAGGCAAGCCTCTTTGCGACGGTCAACTCGACCCAAAAGCGCGTCGATAAGAGTCTGACGTATGAGCTCTTCGGTTACAATGTCGAAGAAGAACCGCGCGAAGCTTGGACTCCCGACAAACTTGCCGTGTACATGACTCGGTTGCTTGGCACCGACGCTGAGTCACCGCTACGAAGCCGAATCCTGATCGCGCCCGAAAAGGATCGCGAACTTCGCAATCTTGCCGAAGAGGGTGACTGGCGTGTCTCGACAGCGGTTGTCGTTGAAGGCGTGCTCAAGCTTTTCTCGGCAAATCCGAAGCGCGACAGTAACACTATGGCTGCCGGCTCTCGCCCGAGCCGAAGCCTCTTGGAAATCGGACGGGACAAGTCTCCCCTTCGCTCGCTGTACATCGCCGCAACACAAGATGACATCATCTACCGGGTCACCCGAAATTTCTTGGTCGCCTGCCAAACGGTGTTCTGGGCGAAGCGAGCCAAGGGCTCGTTCATTGTCCGAACCGTGGGTGTTCAAGCGTTGTTTGACGTTCTCCGTCACATTGCCGGTCAGGTCATGACTGAGGGCGACGCCAGCGTCGAGCGGTTCACCGCAATCCTTGAGCGGGCTAAGGATGCCGACTTTTCCGAAGACCGCTTCCGCAATGCTTCCGGCTCTGGCCGAACGATCATTCGTCGGGAAATCGAAGAGAGGATCGGCGGCGATTTTTTTCCGCATAATTAAGCTGCTTTGCATGGACAGGGTTGAGCAGTTGACACAGCTTTGCGGCTGTGCATTTTAAGCGTCGATCTCCGGATGGAGATCAAGTCCCGGATGGGGCGCTATTGAAACCGCCTGGTTGAGGCTGGTTGGTAGGTAAGGAAATCGCCCCGGGCATGGCGCTCGTGGTGCCTGTGCCGTCCTGGCCAGTCTCTCGTTGGCAAAACGAGAGATGTAAAAATGCAAGACAATTCCCTGATCGTTCGAATTCACGACGCAAGCCAGCAGAGCTATGGCTTGAACAAGCTCGTGGGCAATGTCGGCCTCACGGCCTTCGTCGACCTCATCACCATTGCTGATCTGGACGCCAATCCGCGCCAGGCCAAGAAGAGCATGGTAACCGACGATATCGAAGAGAGCCTCGAGACCGAGCCCGAGATTTTCCACTTCATGACCAAGGGTGTGCTGATCGGTGCGCGGCGGGTCGATACGCTCGATCGCGATCGCTACCGGATTACGTTCGAGGATCCGCAACTGGAGGGCATCCTCGACGGCGGACACAACACCTTCGCGAACGGGCGTTTCATCGTGCGGACGCTGCTCGACGATGGTGAGGCCATTGCCAAGAAGATCCGGCGCTGGGACGACCTGCGTACTGTGTGGCAAGATCATCGCGAGACGATCGAGGCGCGCAAGAAGGACCTGCCCGATGTGCGCATCCCCGTGGAGGTGATCTTTCCGGGGGCGGGCGACGGTGCCGAGGAATATTTTCAGGAGAAGATTCTCCGGATCAATGCCGCGCGCAACAACAACGCCCAGCTGACCGAGGAGACCAAGACCAACAAGCGGGGCGGCTATGACGAGATCAAGAAGAATCTCGATCCGCAGATCGAGGTCGACGTCGAGTGGAAGGCCAATGCCGGCGGGCGGCTCAAGGCGCGGGATCTGATCGCTTTGTCGCTGATCCCTTTGTCGGTGCTGCCCGACGACCTGCCGACGGCCGCGATCCGCAAGAACCCGACGATCATCTTCTCGCAAAAGGGTCAGTGCGTCCAACTGTTCGACGATCTGCTGGAGACCGATGGCGTCGCTGAGTCGGTGAAGGGCGACATCGTCGAGATCACCCATCCTGGCATCCAGAGTGCGCTCAAGATGATGAAGGACATTCCACGGCTTTACGACCTTGTCTATGAGCGCCTGCCCGAGGCCTACAACAAGGTGAGCTCGCGCTTCGGCGGCATGAGCTGCGTACGGCTGTGGAGCGGAACCGATAAGCACAAGGAAAACAAGAAGAAGTACCTCTCCAAGCCGGCCTCGACCAAATTTTACCAAAAGGAGGTCGAGTATGATTATCCCGACGGCTTCGTGTACCCTATCGTTTATGCGCTCTCGGCGCTGATGGAGTTCAAGGATGGGGAGCTCTCGTGGAAGACCGTGCCTGATGCCTTCATCATTGCCAATCTGGAAAAGGTCATGCGTACCTACTGGACGATCATCCAGGGCCAGGGCTACGATCCTGCCAAGGTCGGCAAGGCAACGGGTGCTTATGCGCTGGTACAGACGCTCTTTGAAAGCGCACTCAACGAAAATCTGATCGCGCAATTGAAGGCGACCAACCAGATCTGATCGGATCGAACCATGATGGCGGCGCCGGGCATTCCCCGGTGCCGCTTTTTGCGTCAGCCGCGCATGCTTTGCAGGCTGGCCGCGGCAGCGATCATCGCGTCGCACGCCATATCCATCATGGCGGTCGTCGTGAAGCGGCCTGGCGTTACGCGAAACGCCTGCCGCGCGCGCTTGGTATCTCCGAACAGAGCGAGCAGTACGTGGCTGGTCTCGATCCTATCGGTCGAGCAGGCGCTCGATGCCGAGATGCTGACGTCGTCGCGCAGCCGTCGCAGCAGGGCGAGCGGTTCGACCCCCTCGATGCTCAAGGACAGCATCGGCAGACGTTGCTCGGGATCGCCGTTGAGCTGCACTCCGGTCAGCGCGCCGCGTAGTCGATCGAGAAACGCATCACATAGGCTGCTAAGTCTTGTCCGCTCGGTGCTGACCGACCGCCGAGCAATGGCTGCCGCCTCGCCGAAGCCTGCGATCAACGGGACATTGAGCGTGCCGGGTCGCAGACCGCGTTCCTGACCGCCGCCGAAGTGAAGGGGGGCAAGGCGCACGCGCGGGCGGCGCGAGCGGACGTAGAGCGCCCCTATACCTTTCGGGCCATAGAGCTTGTGCGCTGAAAGACTGGCCATGTGTATGTTGTCGCGCTCGACGTCGACATCGCTGCTGGTGAGCGCCTGGGCGAGATCGCTGTGGAAGGTTACGCCCCGCTCGGCGCAGAGCGTGCCGATAGCGCGCAACGGTTGGATTGTCCCGACTTCGTTGTTCGCCGCCATGATCGAAACGAGACCTGTATCCTCGTCAATCGCGGCCGACACCGCGTCTAGATCGACCAATCCATCCGCGCTCACGGGCAAATATGTGACCTTCCAGCCGCGCTGCTCGAGCTGGCGAGCCGGTTCGAGCACAGCAGGATGCTCGATCATGCTGGTGACGAGATGGCGTTTCTCTGGGTTGGCTTCAGCAAAGCCGAGGATCGCGAGATTGTTGGACTCAGTGCAGCTGCCCGTGAAGACGATTTCGGCCGGGCGCGCGCCTATGAGCGTGGCGATCTGGCCGCGGGCATGCTCAACCGCCTGGGCGGCGGCGTTCCCATGGCTGTGCTCGATCGAGGCCGGGTTGCCGAAGGTTTCAGTGAAATAAGGCAACATCACGCGCAGCACTGCAGGATCGAGCGGTGTGGTAGCGTTGTGGTCGAGATAGATGGGCTCGGTTGCCGACATGGGCTCGGCCTGCCGCCGCGCGGTCATGCCGCCTCGGCGATAAGGCGCGCGACATCGGCGGGGCTGCGGGTTCGCACCGAGAGAGTCCCCACGCCTCGGTGGATGTGAGCGCGAAACCGCACCAATAAATCCTCGTCAGACAAGGGTTCGGCGGTGGCGGGTTGCTCGACAAACCGCAGCATCGCCCCGATCAGCGAGTTGTAGTCGCCGGTCAAGGTATAGGCGTTAAATTCCATGCCTTCCTCATCGGGGAGGGGCATGTCGCCGAGCGGTCCTTCCTCGAGCGACAACATGACTGCCAGGCGGCAGAGCAGGTTGGGCGTGAGGCCGGTGCGCTGCCGGAGCGAGCGCAGTTTGCTCGTCGCATCGATCGAGATCTTAAGCTTGCTGTAGCGCACGCGACGCGCCCTTCCCTGGCTGTTCGTCGAAATAGCCGTCACTGACGCTGGTCGACCCCACGATCGGGTCATAGTCGAGGCGATAACTGTGGCTGATGCTGGGCCGAAGCCGCGCGTAGAGGTCGCCGCCGATCTCGCTGTCGGTCGACAGCACAATCACCTGATGGCTGGCCGCAGGAAGATAGCGTTCGGCCAGATTGGCTCGGTGTTCAAGATCGAGGCGGCCGAGCGGCGTGTCGATGATCATCGGCAACATACGCCCGCTCGTGCGGGCGAGCGCCCACAGCATCGCGGTTGCATAGACCTGCTTCTCGCCTGCTGAGAGTTCACCCTTGGCGACTTCGCGGCCGTTGGACGCGATGAGGTGGGTCTGGAAGGTCGCGGGATCTATGCGGATATCGGCGATGAAGTCCGGTTTGCGCAGCAAGTGGCGGAAGCACCTCAGAAATTCGCGCGACAGCTGATCGACCTTGTGCCTGAGCAGCCTGCTCTCATAGTCGGCGAGTGCGCTGGCGACGCGCGCAGCAAGGCCGGAACGGTCGCGCGCCGAGGCGCTCGAGGCCTGGGTTTCGAGAAGCTTGCGGCGTTGCCGATCGAGCGTGAGGAGGTTGCCGCGCAAAAGCCTGAGCTCTTCTTCCGCCGTCGCAAGCAGCGCTTCGGTATTCCCCAGGCGTCCGCTCGCCGTCTCGATCTCCGTCAGGATGGGGGCGGTGACGTCTTCATTCGCGCGCGTCAGGCTGTCGTCTATCGCGCGCAATTCCGCGGTCAGGTCGCCGAGCTCTGCGGCAAGAGAGGTAATCAACGGGCGGATACGCTCCTCGACGTCGGTCAGCCGCGCTTGCGCGCCAGCTGTATCGCCGAGTGCGTTTAGCATCGGGTCGCCCGCATCTGTTCGGCCATCGCGATGTTCGTTGAAGAAGCGCTGCAAATCATCGACATGTGCTGGCCGCCAAGTTGACGAGCGACCGCTGTTCGCCTTCACCCAAGTGAGGAGCGATGTTTCGATCGTCGCAAGCGCAGTCTGAGACACCGTACCGGACCTGACCGACAGCGCCTGGCGAAAACGGGCCACCAGCTTGGGCGCGGCCGCGAACGGGAGGAGGCCGTTTGCGAGTTCCTTCAGTTCAGCCTCGCGACGGGCGATCTGGCGACGCACCTCGTCGCGACGCGCCTCAATGCTATCGCGGCGCAGGGCAATCTCCCCGCCCTCGGCCGTAAAGCGGCGGCGCAGGGCTTCGACCGCGCGAGCCTGCGATTCGCGCTGGGTACGTAGGTCGGCCAGCGCATCGGTCCGCGCTTCGATCTGGCGCTCGACCTGCGTGATTTCCCGCAGCGCAGCTTCTAGTTCAGCCGTCGCGGATGCGTCTTCGCCTCGGCTGTGCCGAGCCAGGTATAGCCCGAGGTCGGTGCGCAGGCGGCCGACGAGGTCGATGCCGAGCAAGCTGCGCATTGCCGCCGCAAGACCTTCATCGTCGTCGCCTTCTGCGATGCTCGCGATCTTCTCGCCATCGAAAAAGAAGAGCTGCGAAACGCCTGGAGGAATCAGTTCCTGAAGGAAATGCGCCCATTCTTCCTTGGGCACCGACGCGATCGGCGCGCCATCCTTTTCAAGCAACAGCGCTTCATTGATCTTACCGCGCCGCGCGGTCCACTCCCGACGGATCTTGTAGCGATGGACCACGCCGGCTTCGGCATAGTCGAATTCCAGACCGACCGCAGCATGACCCTGCCCGTCGACGCGGTTCGCGGCGTGGATACGACCATCCAGATAGGCATGATATTCGGCCTCGCCCACGCGCGCGCCAAGCGCACGACGACCGTAAAGGGCAAGGCGGACCGCTTCAAGCAAGGTGGTTTTGCCGGCGCCATTCTTGCCACCGAACAGGATGATCGGTCGTGGCGAGGCAGCCTTGCGGGGAGCAAGGTCTATCGCCTGCCGGCCCGAGTAGAGCCCGAAATCTTCGAGCAAGATCGTCCGCAGGATCATAGCTCTTCCTCGCTTGTCGGTTCGAGGTCGAGTTCTAGGTCCCCGTCGTCGAGGGTCACCGCGATGCCGAGCACCCGGCGCCGCTCTGCGATCAGCGTATCGACGTCCCGCCATTCCTGGCGAAGGGCATCCTCGATGCGGGTGTGGACGGCATGGCGGCGCTTCAGGCCGTGGGCGGCGCGTTCGATGTCGACGAGCTTGACCACCAGATCGGTCGGCACGTCGTGAGCACGGCAGACTTCATCGAGCAGTGCCCCATCCTCGGTGGTGAAGGCGGCGGCGTCCTCGATCACCCAGTCGAGATCGCGACCAAGGACATCGCGCACGATCGCGGGCACGCTGTCCTCCCAGTCGCCACGTTCGCTGCGCCATAGCCGCCGAATCTCGTGCAACTCGCTGTCAAGGATCAGAAGCGGGGCTTCGCCGAACGGCGCTTCTTTCTGGATGCGAACCTGGACTTCGAGCAGGCGCCGCAGCAGCGTCTTGCAGAAGGCCAACATATAAGGTCCGGGCATCGGCCGGTCGGTCTCGCCGATGAAGGAGACCGACCCGTTCTTGCGCCGGAAGTCGCGAAACTCGCGCTTTCTGGCGGGGTCCTGCGTCTCGGCGAGCATGTCACGGAAATCGAGCAGCGGTTCGAGCCAGTCCTCGCCGGATTCAATCATCGCTTCCATAGCGCGATCGCGCTCGACCACGGTGCAGACCCAGCAGCCGAAGCGCGAGTTGCCGCATGACGGAGTGGTCTTGTCGACCACGAGCGGGCACTCCCCAGCCTGGGCGTTCCTGTACATCGCGACCAGGTCGCGGTTGTCATTGCCCCACGGGCATTCGACCTGCAGCAAGAAATCCCAGACGTCGTCGGTCGAGAAATCCTTGATCGGGGCATAGACGAAAGCGTTCAGCAGCGACGAATGCCGCGACAGTTTCGAGCCCTTGATTTTGTGCAGCGACATGACCTGGGCGCGCGTTGCCGATTCCTGCGAGCGCACGCCGAGCACCATTACGACCTCGCCGAACTCGGCGACGCGGCTCTTGATGAAGTCGTTGGCCGGCTCGATCTTCAGCCGCTCGGTGCACCAGCGGAACCGCCGCGACGGCGCTGGGTATCCGCGCCCGATAAGGTTGACCCAGAAGCTGTTCTTCGTGGTCGGCGTAACTTTGTGGGTCGAGATCGGTAAGCCGAGCCGTTGGGCCTCCTCGCCGATCTTCTTCAGCGATCGGTCGATATAATTGGTGATCACCGGCGTCTCGACGAGGGTGTCCGAGCTGATCACATAGATTGGCTTAGTCCGTTCCTCTGGCGTCATGTCGGCAAGGGCCAGCCAGATCAACTGGAGCGTCGCGGTGGAATCCTTGCCGCCGCTATAGCCGATCACCCACGGGCGCTGGTCACTCAGATAGATTTCGCGAACTTCTTGCTTGAGGATCGCGATCGGATCGGCGGTGATGTTGAGATCCGACATCAGGCCACCTTTGCCTTGACCGCGGCCTCGCCGCGAACTGCCCGCTCAAGCGCTTCGCCTTCCGCGCCAAGCTTTAGTCCGAGGGCAACGCTGATGACATTGGCGACGAGAAGGACATTGTTCTTCGAGCGATTGACCTTGCCGCCGATCAGCGCGCGGCCTTCCCACAGCGCCGTATTGGCGCGGGACCAGTCGACCTTCCGGAGTCCCGGTAGCCTTTTCTCCCAATCACGCGGATGGGCCGCGATTAATCGAGCGCCGGCGTTGGCGATGGCCTGGACCGCGACGCCGTGGGCGTGGACATAGTCGCGGCGCAGCTCGCTCGCGGCAACGTCGCGGGTGGCGACACGTTGCCAGTCCGGCATTTGGGCGATGACATTATTCCAGAAGCGAATGGCAAGCGCCTCGTCTTCAGGCGCGACCTTCCCTGAGTGCGACTTACCAATCAGCTCGGCCGTGGCTTGGTGGACACTGCTCAAGGTGAAGAGCTTGAGCGATCGGTTCGAGATGCTGGTCTTTTCGAGATCGGTGAAGTCTCGGAAAAGCGGAACAGCATCAATCACAGCCCGCGACAAGCGGGCGAGCGCGTCGCGGTGGTTGTAAAGAAGCCGGATGGACGCGGTGGGGCGGACCGCGTGCATGTTGAGGTCGGCGAACATCTGCTGGCTGCGCTGGAGCCCGCGATCGGCGAACACGACTACGGAAATGGTCTCGTCGCCCAAATGCGGGCGCTCCTTGATCGCTTCCTCGATCGCCGCGCGGCGATGCTGGCCGTCGTTAATGAGGATTGTGGCCGACATACCGATCTTCAATCGGCCGACCGAACGCAGCGGCCCATCGTCGGCAGCAGCTTCAAATGCCATCTCGCCGTCAATGCAGGCACATAGGGACGACAGGATATATTCCGTCGAATGTTCGGTGATGTACCGTGCAATGGCCGGCACGCGCGCCCGGTTCAGGGTTCGCTGTGCTCGGAGAGGAGCTGGTATCGCCTCATCGTCGAATCGGAAGATCCGCGGCACCAGCTTGAGCGGCACCATGATCACAAAATAGGCGGCGCCAGCCTGAACTCCGCGGATTGCGGTAAACTCGTAACAATTTGCTTCCACATCAACCCCTCGACCGAAGCTGGAAGTTAGCTCGGGCACTCGTGGAAGTCAATTTTTTGCGAAAGGAAGTTTGTCCGTGCTCTCTCACTTATTCGCTACCTTTTGACGTATCTCGCGCCCGGGCGCCACCTCTTTGAGACGCGCTGAACGCGACGCGCCGTCCGCAACGTCACCTCAAAGGCACCCTACGTCACTTGATCGCCTCTGACACCGATCTCTGAATCCGACGAAATTGCGCTGAACCCACGGTCCACCTTCGGACTTGGCGGAGGCCCGCATGACCCCGACCAAATTGCTCATCGGACAGATTGTTATCGTATTCGCCATCGTGCTGGCCGGCTTATGGTTCGCAACGCAATGGGCAGCAGCCGAACTCGCATACCAGCCAGAGCTAGGCCGACCGTGGTTCAGCGTATTCCGGCAGCCGATCTATCTGCCCTGGGCCTTGTTTGGCTGGTGGTTCTCGTTCGAGGCCTACGCCCCGACGATTTTCGAAGAAGCTGGCGCAATCGCTGCCGCGAGCGGCCTGATCGGCTGCGCCGCCGCGATCTTCGGTTCCTTGTGGCGTGCCCGGCAGCGGCGCAACGTCACCACCTACGGGTCAGCACGCTGGGCAACAGCCAAGGACATCCGGGCAGCCGGGCTTCTGAAAGAGGCCGGCGTATTCCTCGGGCGCGCTGGTCCACGCTATCTCCGACACGACGGTCCCGAACATATCATGGCGTTCGCGCCGACTCGGAGCGGCAAGGGCGTCGGTCTGGTCGTGCCGACATTGCTCGGTTGGTCGGGTTCAGCAGTCATCCACGACATCAAGGGCGAAAACTGGCAGCTGACTGCGGGCTGGCGTCAGCGTTTCTCCCACTGCCTACTCTTTAATCCCACCGACGCCCGCTCGGCGCGTTACAATCCGTTGCTTGAGGTTCGTCGCGGCATCGACGAGGTGCGCGACGTCCAGAACATCGCCGACATCCTGGTCGATCCGGAAGGCGCGCTCGAACGCCGCAATCACTGGGAGAAGACCAGCCACTCGCTGCTCGTCGGCGCCATCCTCCACATCCTCTACGCCGAAAAAGACAAGACACTCGCCCGCGTGGCGTCCTTCCTGTCCGACCCGCAACGTCCGTTCACCGCCACGCTGCGGCGGATGATGACCACCAATCACCTGGGCACGACGGACACGCCGATCGTCCATCCGGTTGTCGCATCGGCGGCGCGGGAGGTGCTCAACAAGTCAGAGAACGAACGCTCCGGCGTGTTGTCGACGGCTATGTCGTTCCTCGGTCTGTACCGCGACCCTACCGTCGCGACGGTGACCTCGCGGTGCGACTGGCGCATCGCCGACCTGGTCGAAGGCAAGTCGCCGGTCTCGCTCTATCTGGTCGTGCCGCCTTCCGACATCAGCCGCACCAAGCCGCTGATCCGGCTCGTGCTCAATCAGATCGGCCGCCGGCTGACCGAGCATCTGCACGCCGAGAACGGCGCCAATGCCGCCGCCCGGCACAGGCTGCTGATGATGCTCGACGAGTTTCCGGCGCTCGGCCGGCTCGATTTCTTCGAGACGAGCCTCGCATTTCTCGCCGGCTATGGCGTGCGCGCCTTCCTGATCGCGCAGAGCCTCAACCAGATAGAAAAGGCCTATGGCGAGCACAACGCGATCCTCGACAATTGCCACGTCCGTGTAGCTTTCGCGACCAATGACGAACGGACCGCGAAGCGCATTTCCGACGCGCTGGGCACGGCGACCGAGCAGCGTGCAATGCGCAACTATGCCGGACATCGCCTCGCGCCCTGGCTTGCGCACGTCATGGTCAGCCGACAGGAGACCGCCCGCGCTCTCCTGACTCCGGGCGAGGTGATGCAGCTCCCCGCGACCGAGGAACTGGTCCTTGTCGCAGGCACGCCGCCGATCCGCGCGACCAAGCTGCGCTATTTCGAAGACGGTACATTCAAGGCACGCGTGCTGCCTCCACCACCGCTCGCCGCGGGTGACTATGTTGATCGACCGGCATCGCGGCCGGATGACTGGGCCGGCATTGTCCGTGGAACCGACGCACGTCTTAGCGCCGAAGGCGACGAGGACGGCGATGACGTCGGCGGCGGGCTCGAACAGGCGCGCCACCCGGGCCAGGAACTTGATCGTCCGCTGACACCAGAACCCACTACCGTCGATCCGCTCGGTCTCGGCGCAGACGATGACGACGTCGCAGCCGACCAGCGTGCGATGGATCAGGCGCGAGCGCTGGGCACGGCCCGCACAGTCTATGCAATCGACGCGGCCGATCATCGGCCCGGCGACCTGCAGCTGGATCTCTGACCATGGTCGAAAAGATCCGCCATCAGCTTTTCCTGCCCAAGGCGGTCAGTGACCGTCTCGAAGCGCTCGCGGCGAAGCCGGGTGCGTCCAAGTCCGCGATCCTGACGGACGCGATCACCGCCTGGCTCAACCGGCGCGGTGCCTCCGAACTGGAGGACAGGTTCGCCCTCCGGCTCGATCGGATGACTTCGGCGATCGGAAGGCTCGAGCGAGACGGGCATATCCAGCTCGAGACGCTGGCGCTGTTCGTTCGGTACGAACTGGCGATCCAGGCGCCGCTCGCCGAAAACGATCACGCCGGCCGTGCCATCGCCGCCAAGCGGTTTGAGGCCTTCATCGCCCAGGTCGGCAGGCAGATCGCCGCCGGCCGGCGGACGATCGCCGACAGCCTCGGCACCGTTGCGGAGTCCGGCCAGTGACCGCCGGCGTTTCCGCGGAACGCCGACGCGCCATGCTGCGCACGGCGATGGGACCGGCGATCGCCGAGGCGCTCGCCGATCCTCGCGTCATCGAGATCATGGTCAACCCCGATGGGGCGCTGCGGCTTGACCGGCTCGGCGAAGGCCGCACCGATACCACGGTTCGCATGGATGCGACCCAGGTCGAGCGGATCATCCGCCTCGTCGCTTCGCATGCGCGCGCCGAGGTGCATGGCGACGCGCCGATCGTATCGGCCGAGCTGCCACCGCATATCGAGGGTCGCGCCGGCGAGCGCTTCGAGGGCGTGCTTCCACCCGTCTCGACGGCGCCCTGCTTCTCGATCCGCAAGCCCGCCGAGCGTCTCTACAGCCTCGATGACTATGTGACCGACGGCATCATGGCGCAGGAGGCCGCCGATCGGCTGAAGGCCTGCGTCACCCAGCGCTACAACATCCTCGTCGCCGGCGGCACGAGCTCGGGCAAGACAACCCTCGCCAACGCCTTGCTCGCTGAAATGGCATGGGTCGATGAGCGTGTCATCCTGATCGAGGACACGCGCGAGCTGCAGAGCCCGGCCGCTGATACGGTTGCTCTCCGCACGCGGCCCGGCATCGTGACGATGGCCGACCTCGTCCGCTCGACTTTGCGGTTGCGCCCCGACCGCATCATCGTCGGCGAGGTGCGCGGCCCCGAAGCGCTCGACATGCTCAAGGCGTGGAACACCGGGCATCCGGGCGGCATCGCCACCGTCCACGCCAACAGCGCGATCTCAGCGCTCTACCGCATCGAGGGCCTGGTCCAGGAGGCGGTGGTCACCGTGCCGCGCCGGCTGATTGCCGAGGCGATCGACATCGTCGTCTTCATCTCCGGCCGCGGCCTGCAGCGCCGGATCGCCAGCATCGCGCGTGTCACCGGGCTCGACCCGGATACCGGCAGCTACGCGCTCACCGACTTCCTCTTGCCTCTCAACCCCCAAGGAGAATGACCATGCAACTTGCCAAGATTCCGTCCCGCAATTCGACCTTCCTCGTCGGAGCCGCCATCGGCCTAAGCCTTGCCCTATCGACCACCGCGCAGGCGGCAGGGTCGGGAATGCCCTGGGAGCAGCCGCTCCAGCAGGTGCTGCAATCGGTCCAAGGGCCGGTCGCCAAGATCGTCGCCGTGATCGTCATCATCGTCACCGGTCTGACGCTCGCGTTCGGCGAGAGCAGTGGCGGATTCCGGCGGCTGATCCAGATCGTGTTCGGCCTGTCGATCGCGTTTGCCGCGTCGAGCTTCTTCTTGTCGTTCTTCTCGTTCGGCGGCGGGGCGCTGATCGCGTGATCGGCACGGGCCAACATCTGGAAGGCTTCGAGGCTCCCATCCATGGGAGCCTCGGGTCGCCGATCCTGCTCGGCGGCGCACCCCGCGGGCTGGCGATCGTCAACGGAACGATCGCCGCCGCTATTGGGCTCGGGCTCCAGCAATGGATCGCTGGCTTGGCGCTCTGGGCCGTCGGGCACAGCATCACCGTGTTCGCCGCTCGCCGTGACCCGGACTTTGCGCCCGTCCTCATCCGTCATCTCCACCAGAGAGGTTATCTCGCGTGCTGAACCTATCCGAATATCGCCACCGGTCCGACCGGCTGACGGATCATCTTCCCTGGGCGGCGTTGATCGCGCCGGGCGTCGTCCTCAACAAGGATGGCAGCTTCCAGCGCACGCTCCGGTTTCGCGGACCCGATCTTGAATCCGCGACCGAAGCCGAGCTGATCTCCGCCTGCGCGCGGGCCAACAACGTGCTCAAGCGTTTTGGCACCGGCTGGGCGCTGTTTTTCGAAGCGGAGCGGCGAGAGGCGTCCGCCTATCCCGACAGCTCCTTTCCTGACCCGGCATCATGGCTGGTCGATCAGGAGCGCCGCGCCAACTTCCTTGCTGAGGGTGAGCATTACGAGAGCCGATACTATCTGACCCTGACCTGGCTCCCGGCGCCGGACAGCGCCGAGGCGGCAGGGAGATCGTTGGTCGAACGCCCCGACGCGGACAAAGGTCGCGACTGGCATGGCGCGCTCGCCGGCTTCATTGCCGAGAGCGATCGCGCGCTCGATCTCCTTGGCAGCTTCATGCCTGAGGTACGAGCGCTCGACGACGCAGAGACGTTGACGTTCCTGCACGGCACCATTTCGTGCCGCCAGCATCGTGTCGAAGTCCCGGAGACACCGATCTATCTCGACGCACTGCTGATCGACACCCCGCTGACGGGCGGTCTCGAGCCCCGGCTTGGCGACACGCATGTCCGCACGCTGACCGTTCTCGGCTTTCCGAGCATGAGCCGGCCGGGAATCCTCGACGCGCTCAACCATCAGGATTTCGCCTATCGCTGGGTCACGCGCTTCATTGCGCTCGACAAGAGCGATGCGACCAAGGCGCTGACCCGGTTGCGCCGCCAATGGTTCAACAAGCGCAAGTCGATCACCGCGCTGCTGCGTGAGATCATGTACAACCAACCCTCGCAGCTGCTCGATACCGACGCCGACAACAAGGTGGTCGATGCCGATCTCGCCCTCCAGGTCCTCGGCGACGACCATGTGGCGTTTGGCTACCTGACCACTACGATCACCGTCACAGACACCGACCGCGGGCTCGTCGAGGACAAGGTTCGGCAGGTCGAACGGATCGTCAACGGGCGCGGGTTCACGACGATCCGAGAAGGCGTGAACGCGGTCGAGGCTTGGCTCTCGTCGCTGCCCGGACAGGTCTATGCCAACGTCCGGCAGCCGCTGGTTCACACGCTGAACCTCGCACATCTCATGCCGCTGTCATCGGTCTGGGCTGGGCCAGTGCGCAACGCCCATCTCGACGGGCCGCCGCTGCTGCACGCCAGCACGGCGGGATCGACGCCGTTCCGGCTGTCGACGCATGTCGGCGATGTCGGTCATATGCTGGTCGTCGGGCCGACTGGCGCCGGCAAGTCGGTGCTGCTCGCGCTGATCGCACTTCAGTTCAGGCGTTATGCTGGCTCCCAAGTCTACATCTTCGACAAAGGATTTTCCGCACGCGCCGCCGTGCTGGCGATGGGTGGCGCTCATCACGCGCTGGGGCTCGGCGCCGATGCCGGTGAAACACTGGCCTTCCAGCCGCTGCGCAGGATCGAAGACGCCACCGAGCGGAGTTGGGCGGCGGGGTGGATCGCGGCGCTGCTCGCCCACGAGCGAGTGATCGTCACACCCGAGGTAAAGGACGCGGTATGGTCCGCGCTGGGCAGCCTCGCGTCGGCGCCGCCGGAAGAGCGGACGCTGACCGGCCTGACCTTGCTGCTCCAGTCGAATGCGCTGCGAACCGCGCTCGGCGCCTACACACTCGACGGCCCCTATGGCCGGCTGCTCGATGCCGCCGAACAATATCTCGCCTTCGCCGACGTCCAGTGCTTCGAGATCGAGGCGCTGATGGGCCAAGCCGGCGTCGTCGCGCCGGTCCTGACCTACCTCTTCCACCGGCTGGAGGAGCGGTTCGATGGCCGGCCGACCCTACTCGTCCTGGACGAAGCCTGGATCTTCCTGGACCATCCCCTTTTCGCGGCGCGTATCCGCGAATGGCTGAAGGCGCTTCGCAAGAAGAACGTCGCGGTGCTGTTCGCGACCCAGAGCCTTGCTGACATCGCATCGAGCAGCATAGCGCCCTCCATCATCGAAAGTTGCCCTCAGCGGATTCTGCTGCCCAATGACCGCGCGATCGAACCGCAGAGCCGCGAGGCTTATGAGCGGTTCGGGCTGAACGATCGTCAGATCGAGCTGGTCAGCCGCGCGACGCCCAAAAGGCAATACTATCTCCAATCGGCGCGCGGCAATCGACTGTTCGAGCTGGGGCTTGGGCCGGTCGCTCTTGCGCTGTGCGGCACCTCCGATCCGGCCAACCAGACCCGGATCGACACAGCGATCGCCGAGGCCGGCCAGGCGGATTTTGCCGCGCGCTTCCTGCGCGATGCCGGCCTCGAATGGGCAGCCGAGCTTCTCGCCGATTTCCCCGCCCCCCAAATCAAAGGAGTAATGTGATGCGTATCCTCACCCACAAACATCTGATCGCGAGCGCGCTCGGTGCGATCGCCCTCGGCTCCCTTGCGGTCGGCCTGAGCCTGACGACCACGCCGGCCCACGCGCAGCTGACCGTGTTCGATCCCAGCAACTACAGCCAGAACTTGCTGACCGCGGCCCGCACGCTGACCCAGATCAACAACCAGATCCAATCGCTTCAGAATCAGGCACGGAGCCTGATCAACCAAGCGAAGAATCTGGCGACAATCCCTTTCCCCGAGTTGCAAGCGCTGACGCAGACCCTCCAGCAGATCGATCGGCTAATGGGCCAGGCACAAGGTATCAGGCTCCAGGTTTCCGGCCTCAACCAGCAGTTCCACCAGCTCTTCCCGCAAAGCTTCGGGCAAGCGCTTCGCCTGAATAATCAAGTGATCGCGGCGCGCGGCCGGCTTGATACTGCGATGACCGCTTATCAGCATACCATGACCGTGCAGGCGCAAGTGGCGGAGAATGTTCAGGCCGATGCGCAGACCCTGGTGTCGATCGTCACCAAGAGCCAGGGCGCTGAAGGATCGCTTCAGGCGCAGCAGGCCACCAACCAACTACTCGCGCTGACCGCCAAGCAGCAGTTCCAGATCCAGAACATGATGGCCGCGCAATATCGCGCCGAGACGATTGAACGCGCTCGAGAGGCGCAGGCCCAGATCGACGCGCAGGCCGCGACCACCAAGTTCCTCGGTTCCGGCACCGCCTACACCCCCAATTAGGCGTGGCCGTAGGGCGGCGGCGGTTCGCCTCCCGTCGCCGTCCGCCGCGGGGCGGGGCTTCGCTCCCTCGGTCTCGCCCCGCGGCATCTCATCTCTTGCAGGACTTATCCGAAGTGAACGATCTCAATGTCATCGACCGCTTCATGCAGGCGTTCATCACCTATATCGACGCCGGCTTCGGGCTTCTGGGTGGCGACGTCCGCTTCCTCACCGTCACGCTGATCGGCATCGACATCACGCTTGCCGGGCTGTTCTGGGCGCTGGGCGGCGATGACAACGTTATTGGCCGATTCCTCAAGAAGATCCTCTACGTCGGCGCGTTTGCGTTCATCCTGAACAGCTTCTCGACGCTCGGCGACATCATCTTCCGCTCATTCGCGCAGGCAGGTCTCACCGCCGGTGGCGGCACGTTGACCGCCGCCGATCTCCTCAAGCCCGGGCGACTTGCCGGCACCGGGTTCTCGGCCGCGTGGCCGCTGCTCCAGCAGGTATCGCAGTTGATGGGGTTCACGACCTTCTTCGACAATTTCCTGACGATCGCCGTGCTGCTCTTCGCCTGGGCGATCGTCATCATCACCTTCTTCATCCTCGCGGTGCAGATGTTTGTGACGATCATCGAGTTCAAGCTGACCTCGCTGGCCGGCTTCATCCTCGTGCCCTTCGCGCTTTGGAACCGGACCAGCTTCCTTGCCGAGCGCGTGCTCGGCAATGTGGTGTCCTCCGGCATCAAGGTCATGGTGCTCGCCGTCATCGTCGGCATCGGCTCGAATTTCTTCACCGAGTTCACCAGTGCCTTGCAGGGACAGGAGCCGGACATAGCGCAGGCCATGAGCCTGACGCTCGCGAGCCTGACGATCTTCGGCCTGGGCATCTTCGGTCCCGGCATCGCGTCCGGCCTGGTCTCCGGCGCTCCGCAACTCGGGGCCGGCGCCGCGCTCGGCACCACCGTCGGTGCGGCGGGCATCACCATGCTCGTCGGTGGCGCGACGGTCGGAGGCGCGCGCGCCTTGGGCGGCGCAGCCCTCGGCGCGATCCGCGCCGGCACTTCGATGGGGTCGGCCGCCTCGACCGCCTATACGCTTGGCAAGGAAACAGCCGCAGCACCGACGATGGGAGCGGGAATGAGCGGTGTCGCGCGCGCAGCGGGTAATGCAGCGCGCGATCGGGTCTCCAACGCCTTCGGTCTCCGCGAGGCGGCGTCACAAGGTCGCGCCGCCGCGTGGAACGCGCTCAACCGCACTCCCGACTACGGCGCGTCTCCGTCCGCCGCCGACGACGGCGCCCCCGGCTGGGCACGCGCGATGCGCAGTCAGCAGACGGCCCGTCACCACCGCCAGATTGCCCTGCACACCCTCCAGCAGGGGGATCGCGGCGGCGCCTCCGCAACCCCCGACATCAAGGAAAGGGACGACTGATGATCTTCAAGCGCGCCGTCCAGCGCTATGGACGAACCCCGGAGCCCGAGACGCCCTATCAGCGCGCCGGTCAGGTTTGGGACGAACGCATCGGCTCTGCGCGAGTGCAGGCACGAAACTGGCGGCTGATGGCCTTCGGATGCCTGGCACTGACCGGCGGCCTCTCCGCAGGTGTCGTCTGGCAATCGATGCAGAGCCGGGTGATGCCCTATGTTGTTGAGGTCGACCGACTCGGCGAGGCGCGCGCCGTCTCTGAAGCCGAGGCCGGCTACCATCCGACCGACCCGCAAATCGCATGGCATCTTTCGCACTTCATCGCCCACGTCCGGGGGCGATCGCTGGATCCGGTCCTGACGCGCCAGAACTGGCTCGAAGCCTATGACTTCACCACCAAGCGAGGCGCGCAATTCCTCGGCGACTATGCGCGCGGTGCCGACCCTTTCGCCAACATCGGCGAGAAGACAGTGTCAGTGCAGATCACCAGCGTGGTGCGGGCATCCGATCGCTCGTTCCAGGTCAAATGGACCGAAACGGCTTATGAACGTGGGGCCGAAGCCGGCACATCCCGCTGGACCGCGATCCTGACGGTAGCGATGAAGCCGCCGAGGGACGCTGACACGCTCCGCAGGAATCCGCTCGGCGTCTATGTCGATGCCGTCGACTGGAGTCGCGAGCTCGATCCGGCACCGCAGCCGCACCCATCCGCGCCGCCGACATCCGCGCCGACGGCGCCAGCCGCCCTGCCGCTCGGATTGCCGCTCGATCCCAACCTCGCTGCGCCCGCGCAGCTTAGCCCGGAGAACCGTCCATGAAGATGATCCTTGCCGCATCGGCGTTGGCCCTTTGCGCCACGTCCGCCGCCGCCCAGACCGTGGCGACCCCGCCAACGGCAGCGCCCGCTGCCGCCGACAGGCCACCGGCCCCGAAACCGCCCGTCCGTCATGCGCGGGTGCGAAAGCCAGTCAGTCCGGCGGTGGCACGCGTGGCAACCGCCAATCGCGCAGCGACGCAGCAACCGACAGCGCAGGCTTTCGTGAATGCCGTGCAGGTCTATCCCTTCTCTGATGGCACGATCTACCAAGTCTACACCGCGCCCGGCGCCGTTACCGATATTACCCTGCAGCCTGGAGAGAATCTCATAGCGGTCGCAGCCGGCGACACGGTGCGCTGGGTCATCGGCGATACGACGAGCGGGGCCGGTGCAGACAAGCGGACGCACATATTGGCGAAGCCGTTCGCCTCAGGACTTGCGACGAACCTCGTCATCACGACCGATCGGCGCAGCTATCACCTCCAGCTCACCGCGACGTCGCGCACCGCGATGGCCGCGTTGTCATGGACCTATCCGGCCGACCAGCTGATCGCCCTGCGGCGTGCCGCCGACCAGGCTGCCGCAGCGGCGCCGGTCTCGGAAGGGCTCTCGGTCGAGAACCTGCATTTCAACTACGCCGTCAGTGGTGACCAGCCTGCGTGGCGGCCTCTGCGAGCGTTCGACGACGGGCGACAGACCTTCATCGAGTTCCCCGCTAGCATAGCGGTCGGCGAGGCTCCGCCACTCTTCGTCGTCGGCCCGACCGGCGAAGCGGAGCTCGTCAACTATCGCGTCCGCGGCCGCTACTATGTCGTCGACCGGATCTTCGACGCCGCCGAGCTGCGGCTTGGCACCAGGAAGCAGCAGATCGTTCGCATTGATCGAGTTGTCGACGGCCGCCCGGCCCGGAAGGGCAAGCGCGCATGATCGAGGCAGCCACCGTGCCAACCCCGAAGGTCGACCCCGAGACACTGGCGATCCGGGCCAGGCCGGCGCGCGCCATCCGCTTTCGCCGGGGCGTCATCGTCGCAATTGCCGCGCTGGGCTCGATCAGCCTGATGGCGGTCGCCTGGATCGCGCTAAAGCCGCGCGTGTTCGGGACGGTGGCCGATCGGCAGGAGCTGTCCGAGCCAAGCAATCGGCCGTCGACGGACTCGCTGAATGGTCTGCCGTCGACCTATGGCGACGTTCCGAAGCTCGGCCCGCCGCTTCCCGGAGACCTTGGTCGGCCGATCCTCGAACACCAGCGCCAGATGGCAATGGAAACCGGTTCGGGCATCGACTCTGCCGGTCAAGCGGCGGCGCAGGAACGCGAGCGCCGGCTGGCGGAGCTGAAAGCCGCGCGGGAGTCGGGTGTCCTGGTGCAGGGACGAACGGCAACGCCGCCGACGGCCACGACCGATGCAACTGTTGTCCCAACCCCGACTCCGACGGGCGCTGCTGGCCCGACGCTCGATCCGGATCGTGATCCGAACGCGCAGGGTCGGAAGGCTCAGTTCGTCGGCGCGCTCGATCGAAGTGGTGACGTCAATCCGCACGCGCTGACCGCCGCGCCTTCGCCGTACCTCCTGTCGGCGGGCAGCGTGATCTCGGCGAGCCTGATCACGGGGCTTCGGTCCGACTTGCCCGGCCTCGTTACCGCGCAGGTGACAAGCCCGGTATTCGACAGTCCAACCGGCCGCATCCTGCTTGTTCCGCAAGGATCGCGGCTGATCGGCAGCTACGACAGCGTCGTGGCATTCGGCCAGAAGCGCGCGCTAGTCGTTTGGCAGCGGATCATGTTTCCGGACGGCAGTTCGCTCAGGATCGACAATGTGCCGGCAACCGATGCGTCGGGCTATGCCGGCCTCCAGGACAAGGTTGATTTCCACACCTGGGCACTGCTCAAAGGCATCGCTCTGGCGACATTGCTCGGCGTCGGATCGGATATGACCGTCACTGGCGAGAGCGATCTGGTCCAGGCGATCCGGGAATCGACGCAGCAGAATGTGTCGCGCGCCGGCGATCAGCTTACCTCGCGCAACCTCAATATCCAGCCGACGATCACGATCCGGCCCGGCGCGACGGTTCGGCTGGTCGTCCACAAGGATCTCATCGTCGCGCCGTGGCGCGGATAGGAGCCATATCGATGCCCGAGTTGAAACTCGCGAAGCTTCCTGATCGGACGCCGATCAAGCTCGCTATCACCGTCACGCCCGACCTGCACGCGGCGCTCACCGAATACGCAGCGCTCTACGCCAGTACCTATGGTCGCGACGAGCCGGTGGCCGAACTGATCCCAGCGATGCTCGCTGCCTTTCTGGACAGCGACAAAAGCTTCACACGCAACAGAGGACGGGCGTGAGATATGACCCGCCTCACAGAGCGGCAGTCTGATGCCGTCGTCATCGAGCCTCTTTCAGTCCGAATATCGACTGCGGTCCAACTCACCGGGATCAGCCGTTCGCGCCTTTATGAGCTTATCCAGTCTGGCGATCTTGAAACCGTCAAGGTCGGCCGATCGACCTTGATCCCATACAAAAGCCTCAAGGCGCTGACGGGCGGATAAACGGCTTTTCCGCCACGTCGGCATCCGCCCACGCGACAAGATGATCCCATGTCACAAGCGGTCGCTGCCGCTCGCCTTTCTTTTGCCTGCGAGGCGTGCGCCTGCTTTCGCCTTCCGAAGCTTTCTCAGCCATCGTCAGCAAATCCCGCGACGTGGTCCTCGCGGACGACATGAACATGCCTTCGAATGTGGTCAGCATGAGCCACCTGGCAACCCGAGGATCATCCACGTCAAATTCAACGCCGATGTCGTGCGCAGCGCGCACAGACGTCTGAGCGATCTCGGCTACCGATCCGTCCAACGCCCTCTTCGCGGCCTCATATCGGTCGAGATCGCTCGTCATGGTATCCTCGCAATTGCCCAGGTCGCTAGCGACCTAACGTCGGCCGCCGAAGTGCGGACGGAGAATTTTTGCGCCGTCTCGTAGCTGTTCCAGATAGTCCGACCAATGTTGCATCATCTTGACACGCTCATCCCAATACTCGCCACGGGTGTATGCGCGGCGGACCGTTGACGTATCGAGGTGAGCGAGCTGCTTCTCGATGGCATCTGGATTCCAGATCCCCATCTCGTTGAGCAGGGTCGCGGCCATCGCTCGGAAGCCATGCGCCGTCATTTCTTCCTGGCTGTAGCCGAGCCGTCGAAGCGCCGCGTTGACAGTGTTTTCCGACATGCACTGCCTTAGCGAGCGGAAAGACGGAAAGAGAAATCGTCCATCGCCCGTCAAAGCGTGGAGCTCTTCGAGCATATCGAGCACCTGGCGCGAGAGCGGCACCCGATGCGGCCGCCGCATCTTCATTTTCTCTGCCGACAGCGACCAGACTGCTCCCTGTGTATCGAACTCCGTCCATTCAGCACTGCGCAGTTCGCCCGGCCGCACGAACAGATGCGGTGACAGCCGAAGCGCGATGGCGGTGATCTCGTGACCGGTATAGCCTTCGATCGCACGAAGGAGACTGCCAGCCTCCTTCGGCGTCGTGATCGCCGCTAGGTGCTGGACCTTCGGGGTGATGAGGGCGCCGCGCAGGTCGGCCGCGACATCGCGATCGGCTCGTGCTGTCGCGATTCCGTATCGGAACACCCGGCTGAGCACGCTGCGCATCCGCCGGGCGCTCTCGTAGCGGCCGGATGCTTCGACCTTGCGCAGGACGGCAAGGACCTCCTGTGGCGTGATCTTGGAGATCGGGAGAGTGCCGATCATCGGGTAGGCCATGCCGAGCAGCCAGCGAATCTTGTCGAGCGTGATCGGCGCGCGGCCCTCCCGCTCGTTCTTGGCGACCCATTCCTCGGCGATTGTCTTGAAGGTGTTGTCCGCGGCGACCTTGCGGGCGAGGGTTTCGGTCCTCTTTTCGGCGGCGGGATCGAGTCCGGCGGCGATCTGCTCCCGCGCTCCGTCCCGGCGCTGGCGCGCTGCGGCGATTCCCACCTCGGGCCAGGCGCCGAAATAGAGCGTCTTCTGCCGGTCGAGGTGCCGGTAGTTCATTCGCCACAGCTTCGCGCCGTTCGGCTGGATGAAAAGATAAAGCCCGTCAGAATCGGCCAGTTTGTAGGCCTTGTCCCGGGGCTTGGCGTTGGTGATCTGGATGTGATTCAGTGCCATGATGGTGCCAGCTCCAAAGGGCTCGCCGGCACCATCAAAAACACCATCATTTTGATGGTGCTGCCGATGGATTCGGGTGGATGAGCCCGGATTTCAATCGGCGATTTTCACTGAAAATATGCTGTAAAACCAGCCGCTTGCTGGACGTTTCCGGACGCTGCCGGAAAGGCCACTGGTGCCCAGAAGAGGACTCGAACCTCCACGGGGTTACCCCCGCCAGCACCTGAAGCTGGTGCGTCTACCAATTCCGCCATCTGGGCACGGGGTAGGCGGGCGGCTCTAGGGAGGCCGCGAAGCCTTGTCAATCGAGTCGCGCGGCCTTGCCCTTCGCGCGGGCAGGCGCCATGGGAAATGTCGTTCAAGGGCATGAGGCGGCAATGAAGGACAGGCTGGTAACGCTGATCGGCGGCGGCGGATTCGCTGGCCGCTATATCGCGCAGGAGCTGCTGCGCGCCGGCGCGCGCGTTCGCATCGCGCAGCGGCGGCCCGGCCGCGCGTTTTTCCTCAAGCCGCTCGGCGGACTGGGGCAGACGCAGTTCATCGCTGCCGACATCACGCGCCCCGACACGATCGCGCGCGCCGTCGCCGGCTCGGACGCGGTGGTCAATCTCGTCGGCGCCTGGAGCGATTTCGAGGCGATCCATGTCCGCGGCGCCGAAACCATTGCCAAGGCGGCCGCCGCGGCGGGCGCCGAGGCGCTGCTCCACATCTCCGCGCTCGGCGCCGATGCCGGGGCGCCATCGGACTATGGCCGGTCGAAGGCGGCGGGCGAAGCGGCGGTGCGCGCGGCGTTTCCCGATGCCGTGATCTTCCGCCCGGCCGCGATGTTCGGGCGCGAGGACGCCTTCGTCAATCGGTTCGCCGGCCTGATCGCCGCCGCGCCGGTCGTGCCGGTGCTCAAGCCCGACGCGAAGCTCCAGCCGGTCTATGTCGCCGACGTCGCCGAAGCCGCGGTCCGCGCGCTGACCGACGCCACTGCGCGGGGCAAGACGTTCGATATCGCCGGTCCCGACATATTCACCATGGCGCAGCTGTTCCGCTGGATTGCCGGCGCGATTGGGCGCAATCCGGGCTTCGTCGAGCTTCCCGACGCGCTGGGCGCGCTGATCGCCTTCTTCGATTTCCTGCCCGGCGCGCCGATCACGGGCGACCAGTGGAAGATGCTCGGCGCCGACACTCTCGCGCACGGGCCAGGGCTTGCCGCGCTCGGCGTGCATCCGACGCCGCTCGCGGTGGTCGCGCCGCAGTGGCTGGTGCGCTTCCGCAAGCACGGCCGGTTCGCGCGGCTGGGTGAGAGCGCCTGACGCGCTGAACGGGAAATCGGTCGCGCGCGCGTGGCCATTCTAAGGGGGTGGCCATGGCCGAATATCTGACCGTCATCCTGCTTGCGATCGTCGAAGGCGTTACCGAATTCCTGCCGGTCTCGTCGACCGGGCACATGATCCTCGCCGGCGCGCTGCTGCATTATGACGCCGCGCGCTGGGAAGTGTTCAACATCGTCATCCAGCTCGGCGCGATCATGGCGATCGTCGTGCTCTATTGGCGCACGTTCGAAGCGGTGCTGCGCGGCCTGGCTCGGTTCGATGGCGAGGCGATCCGCTTCACGCGCAACATCCTGATCGGCTTCCTGCCCGCCGCCGCGGTCGGGATCGTGCTGCACAAGAAGATCGAGGCGCTGCTGCAATCGCCGGTCACGGTCGCAGTGGCGCTGATCGTCGGCGGCATCGCGATCCTCGCCGTCGAGCGGTTCGCCCGCCGCGACGCCGTCGCGATGCAGGGGGTGGCGAACCTGCCGCTCGCCAAGGTGATCGGCGTCGGCGTGCTGCAATGCCTCGCGATGATCCCCGGCGTGAGCCGGTCGGGCGCGACGATCATGGGCGCGCTCGCGCTCGGCGTCGATCGCAAGACCGCCGCCGAGTTCAGCTTCTTCCTCGCCATCCCCACCATGGCGGGCGCGAGCGCAGTGCAGCTGTGGAGCCACCGGCATGAACTTGCGTCGGGCGCGGACGTTGGACTCGCCGAGATCATCGTCGGCTCGGTGATCGCGTTCGTCGTCGCGCTGGTAGTGGTGCGTTGGTTCGTCGGCATCGTCACCCGCCGCGGCTTCGCGCCGTTCGCCTGGTATCGCATTGGAATCGGGGCAATTGCGCTGATCTGGCTGGCGATGCGGTAACATGGCCGTATCGGACCTAACAATCGCGCGAGTATGTCTGAAACATGAATGTGGCGGGGTCCCTTCGGGAATATAGGACATTAAAGCTGTCCTATTAGTGACTTTGCACGTGACTCCTGTGGATAAATCTGCCATGGAGCGAGTATGGCAGACACTCGCATGCTCCAGTTCGTCGACCGCCGACAGGCGTTCCCCAAGAAGCGCGCGGCGGAGCTGCGCGCCGAGGATTTCCGTGAGATCTCGGACCGTTACCCCGTGGCCGATGCCGAGGATCAGGCCGGGCGCTGCTCGCAATGCGGCGTGCCTTATTGCTCGGTGCATTGCCCTTTGCACAACCACATTCCCGACTGGCTCCGGCTGACCGCCGAGGGGCGGCTGCGCGAGGCCTATGAGCTGTCGAACGCAACCTCGGCGATGCCCGAGATCTGCGGCCGCATCTGCCCGCAGGACCGGCTGTGCGAAGGCAATTGCGTGATCGAATTCTCGGGGCACGGCGCAGTTACGATCGGCTCGGTCGAGAAGTTCATCACCGATCATGCCTGGGAAATGGGCTGGGTCGAGCCGCTCCAGGCGGGTCCCGCGCGCGACCAATCGATCGGCGTGATCGGCGCCGGCCCGGCAGGCCTCGCCGCCGCCGACTATCTGCGCAGCGCCGGCTATGACGTGCATGTCTATGACCGCTACGACCGCGCCGGCGGGCTGCTCACCTATGGCATCCCCGGGTTCAAGCTCGAGAAGCATGTCGTGGCGCGCCGCGTCGAGCGGCTGCGCGCGGGCGGCGTCGTGTTCCATACCAGTTTCGAAGTCGGCCGCGACGCCTCGCTCGAGGAGCTGCGCGAGCGGCACGACGCGATCCTGATCGCCACCGGCGTGTACAAGTCGCGCGCGATCAAGGCGCCCGGCGTCGGCCTGCCCGGCGTGGTCGAGGCGCTCGACTATCTCACCGCGTCGAACCGCAAGGGCTTCGGCGACGCCGTGCCGGCGTTCGACGAAGGGCTGCTCGATGCTGCCGGCAAGCGCGTGGTCGTCGTCGGCGGCGGCGACACGGCGATGGACTGCGTCCGCACCGCGATCCGCCAGGGCGCGGCGTCGGTGCAATGCCTCTATCGCCGCGACAAGGCGAACATGCCGGGCTCGCAGCGCGAAGTGTCGAACGCCGAAGAGGAAGGCGTCGACTTCGTGTGGCTGTCGGCGCCACAGGCGTTCACCGGCGGTGATACGGTCGCAGGGGTCAAGGTGACCAAGATGCGGCTCGGCGCGCCCGACGCCTCGGGCCGCCGCGCGCCCGAAGTCGAACCCGGCGGCGACTATTCCGTCGATGCCGATCTCGTGATCAAGGCGCTCGGCTTCGACGCCGAAGACCTGCCGACGCTGTTCGGCACGCCCGAACTCGGCGTCACGCGCTGGGGCACGGTCCGGGTCGACAACCGCAGCATGATGACCAGCCTCGACGGTGTGTTCGCCGCCGGCGACATCGTCCGCGGCGCGAGCCTGGTCGTCTGGGCGATCCGCGACGGCCGCGACGTGGCCGAGCATATGCATAAGTATCTGAAGGCTCGCGTGAGCGAGAAGGTGGCGGCGTGATCAGACTTGGCGTCGTCCTCGCGGGTGCGCTTTTGGTCGCGTTGCCCGTGCATGCCCAGCAATCCCCACCGGCTGCCGCGCTGGGGGCGCAACCCGACGCAGCCGAGCCAATCGATCCGGAGCGGCTGGCGGCGGCGCGCCTGATCATCGATGCCATTCTCCCGCCGGATCGGCGTGACGCGATATTCGCGCAGCTGGTGGACACGATGATGTCGAACATGATTCGCGGACTTGCGGGGCCCGGAAGCGAGCTCGATAAGGCGTTTCAGGAGGCTCCCGAAGCGCGCGGCATCTTTGCGAACTTCGTCACACGTCAGCGAGACCTCGCGCAGGCCGATCTCAAGAGCGAATCCCCCAGGCTGATCGATGCCTACTGCCGCGTCTATGCACGAAAGTTCACGCTCGATGAGATGCGAACCATCACGACATTCTTCACCAGCCCGACGGGTAAGAAATATTACACGACGGCCCTTTCGCTGATGGCCGATCCCGAAGTCGCCAAATGGCAGGCCGACGTAATGGCACGCGGCCAGGCTCGGCTGCCAGCTGAAATCCAGCGGTTGAAGTCCGAACTCGAACCCATATTGCGTCGTAAGGCGAACTCCCATGCTTCCTGAATCCGAACGCGAACGCCTTGCCCGTGAGGGCATGTACCGCCCCGAATTCGAAGGCGATGCCTGCGGCGTCGGCCTCGTCGCTGCGACCGACGGCAAGGCTTCGCGCCGTGTCGTCCAGTCGGCGATCGATGCGCTCAAGGCCGTGTGGCACCGCGGCGCGGTCGATGCCGACGGCAAGACCGGCGACGGCGCCGGGCTCCACGTCGACTTGCCATTGCGCTTCTTCGACGATGCCATCGTCGCGGGCGGGCACCGCGTGCTGCCGAACCGGCTCGCGGTCGGCATGGTGTTCCTGCCGCGCACCGACTTGGGTGCCCAGGAGACCTGCCGCACGATCGTCGAGTCCGAAATCATCGAGGCCGGCTACACCATCTATGGTTGGCGTCAGGTGCCGGTCGACGTGTCGGTGATCGGCATGAAGGCACAGGCGACGCGCCCCGAGATCGAGCAGATCATGATCGCGGGGCCGATGCCGGGCGCGCAGAGCCTGATCGAGTTCGAGAAGAACCTCTATCTGATCCGGCGCCGGATCGAGAAGGCTGTGATCGCTGCGCAGATCAGCGGCTTCTACATCTGCTCGCTCAGCTGCCGTTCGATCATCTACAAGGGGTTGTTCCTCGCCGAGAGCCTGTCGGATTTCTATCCCGACCTCAAGGACGAGCGCTTCACCAGCCGCCTCGCGATCTTCCACCAGCGCTATTCGACCAACACCTTCCCGCAATGGTGGCTGGCGCAGCCGTTCCGCTGCCTCGCGCACAATGGCGAGATCAACACGATCCGCGGCAACAAGAACTGGATGATCAGCCACGAGATCAAGATGGCGAGCATCGCGTTCGGGGAACAGAGCGAGGACATCAAGCCGGTGATCCCGGCGGGTGCGTCGGACACTGCCGCGCTCGACGCGGTGTTCGAAGCGATCTGCCGGTCGGGCCGCGACGCGCCCACCGCCAAGATGATGCTTGTGCCCGAGGCCTATGCCGACGACCTGCCGCCGTCGCATGCCGCGGCCTATCAATATCTCGCGAGCGTGATGGAGCCGTGGGACGGTCCTGCCGCGCTGGCGATGACCGACGGCCGCTGGGCGGTCGCGGGCCTCGACCGCAACGCGCTGCGGCCGCTGCGCTACACCTATACGTCGGACGGGCTGCTCGTCGTCGGCTCGGAAGCCGGCATGGTCGTGCTGCCCGAAAGCACGGTGCTCGAAAAGGGCCGGCTCGGGCCGGGCCAGATGATCGCGGTCGATCTCGACGAAGGCAAGCTGCTCCACGATCGCGAGATCAAGGACCGCATCGCCGGCGAACGCGACTATGCCGCGATGATCGGCGACTTCCTGACCATCGACGCGCTCGCGCCCGCGCCCGACACCGGGACCTGCCGCTACGATCGCGCCGAGCTCACGCGCCGCCAGGTCGCCGCCGGGCAGACGCTCGAGGACATGGAGCTGATCCTGTCGCCTTTGGTCGAAACCGCCAAGGAAGCGGTCGGATCGATGGGCGACGACACGCCGCTCGCAGTGATCTCGGACAAGCCGCGGCTGATCAGCCAGTTCTTCCGGCAGAATTTCAGCCAGGTCACAAACCCGCCGATCGACCCGCTGCGCGAGCGCTACGTCATGTCGCTCAAGACGCGGTTCGGCAACCTCGCCAACATCCTCGATATCGAGGGCGGCAACACGCGCGTGCTGGTGCTCGAAAGCCCGGTGCTGACCTGCGCCGACTGGGATCGGCTCAAGGCGCATTTCGGAAGCCAGGCGGCCGAAATCGACTGCACCTTCCCGGCGCACAGCGATCCCGCGACGCTGCGCGACGCGATCAAGCGCATCCGCTACGAAGCCGAGCAGGCCGTCCGCGCCGGCTGCACCGAGCTGTTCCTCACCGACGAGCATTGCGGGCCGGACAAGGTCGCGATCGCCGGCGTGCTCGCCGCGGCGGCGGTGCACACGCACCTCGTCCGCCGCGGGCTGCGCAGCTATGCCAGCGTCAACATCCGCACCGCCGAGTGCCTCGACACGCATTATTATGCCGTGCTGATCGGCGTCGGCGCGACCACCGTGAACGCCTATCTCGCCGAAGCGTCGATCGCCGATCGCCACGCGCGCGGGCTGTTCGGCGAGCTGAGCTTCGAGGCGTGCCTCAAGAACCACCGCAAGGCGATCGACGAAGGCCTGCTCAAGATCCTGTCGAAGATGGGTATCGCGGTGATCTCGTCGTACCGCGGCGGCTACAATTTCGAAGCGGTCGGGCTCAGCCGCGCGCTGGTCAATGATCTCTTCCCCGGCATGCCGGCGAAGATCTCGGGCGAAGGCTATGCCTCGCTGCACCTGTCGGCGATGATGCGGCACGAGACGGCATGGGACAAGGCAGTGGCGACGCTGCCGGTCGGCGGCTTCTATCGCCAGCGCCATGGCGGCGAGACGCACGCCTATTCGGCGCAGCTGATGCACCTGCTGCAGACTGCGGTGTCGACCGACAGTTATTCGACCTATCTGCAATTCGCGCGCGGCGTGCGCGACATGCCGCCGGTCTATTTGCGCGACTTGCTCGAGTTCAACTTCCCGCATGAAGGCGTTCCGATCGACACGGTCGAGGCGATCACCGAGATCCGCAAGCGCTTCGTGACGCCGGGCATGAGCCTGGGCGCGCTGTCGCCCGAGGCGCACGAGACGCTAGCGATCGCGATGAACCGGATCGGCGCCAAGGCGGTGTCGGGCGAAGGCGGCGAAGACAGCGCGCGCTACAAGCCCTACGAAAATGGCGACAACGCCAATTCGGTGATCAAGCAGATCGCTTCGGGTCGGTTCGGCGTCACCGCCGAATATCTCAACGCCTGCGAGGAAATCGAGATCAAGGTGGCCCAGGGCGCCAAGCCCGGCGAGGGCGGGCAGCTGCCCGGCTTCAAGGTCACCGAGTTCATCGCCAAGCTGCGTCACGCGACGCCGGGCGTGTCGTTGATCAGCCCGCCGCCGCACCACGACATCTATTCGATCGAGGATCTGGCGCAGCTGATCTACGACCTTAAGCAGATCAACCCGGTCGCGCGCGTGTGCGTGAAGCTGGTCTCTTCGGCCGGCATCGGCACGGTCGCGGCGGGCGTCGCCAAGGCCCACGCAGACGTGATCCTGGTCGCCGGCCATGTCGGGGGCACCGGCGCCTCGCCGGTCACGTCGGTCAAATACGCCGGAACGCCATGGGAAATGGGGCTGTCGGAGGTCAACCAGACGCTCACGCTCAACGGCTTGCGCGGCCGCGTGCGGCTGCGCACCGACGGCGGGCTCAAGACCGGCCGCGATATCGTGATCGCCGCGATCCTCGGCGCCGAGGAATTCGGCATCGGCACGCTGTCGCTGGTGGCGATGGGCTGCATCATGGTGCGCCAGTGCCATTCGAACACTTGTCCCGTCGGCGTGTGCACGCAAGACGAGCGGCTGCGCGCCAAGTTCGTCGGCACGCCCGAGAAGGTGATCAACCTGATGACCTTCATCGCCGAGGAAGTGCGCGAGATCCTCGCGCGGCTCGGCTTCAAGAGCCTCGACGAGGTGATCGGCCGCACCGAGCTGCTCCGCCAGGTCAGCCGCGGCGCCGAGCATCTCGACGACCTCGACTTGAACCCGATCCTCGCCAAGGTCGATGCCGACGACGCCAACCGGCGCTTCTCGCTCAGCACCTTCCGCAACGAAGTGCCCGACAGCCTCGACGCGCAGATGATCCGCGACGCGGCGGCGGTGTTCAGCCGGCGCGAGAAGATGCAGCTGACCTATACGGTGCGCAACACGCACCGCGCCGTCGGCACGCGGCTGTCGAGCGAAGTTACGCGCAAATACGGCATGACGGCGCTCGCCGACGATCACCTCCACGTGCGGCTGCGCGGCTCGGCGGGCCAGTCGCTCGGCGCATTCCTGTGCCAGGGGATCACGCTCGAAGTGTTCGGCGATGCCAACGACTATGTCGGCAAGGGATTGTCGGGTGGCGTGATCGTGGTACGGCCGATGGTCTCGACGCATATCGAGAGCCACCGCAACACGATCATCGGCAATACCGTGCTCTACGGCGCGACGTCGGGCAGGCTCTATGCCGCCGGCCAGGCGGGCGAGCGCTTCGCCGTGCGCAACTCGGGCGCGCATGTCGTGGTCGAAGGCTGCGGCGCCAATGGCTGCGAATATATGACCGGCGGCGTCGCCGTGGTGCTCGGCCCGGTCGGCGCCAACTTCGGCGCCGGCATGACCGGCGGCATGGCGTTCGTCTATGACGAGAATGGCGACTTCGAGCGCAAGGCCAATCCCGAAAGCATCGTGTGGCAGCGGCTCGCGTCGGCGCATTGGGAAGGCGAACTGCGCCGCATGGTGATCGACCATGCCGACGCGACCGACAGCCAATGGTCGAACAGCCTGCTCGAGGATTGGGACCGCGTGCGCGGGCATTTCTGGCAAGTCGTGCCGAAGGAAATGCTCAGCCGCATCCCCGAACCGCTGATCGACGAGCCCGAGGAGGCAGTGGCGGCGGAGTGATCTGCCGCGATCGGCGCCCCGACCGGATTCGAGGCGTTTGCGCCATCGGATATGCGATGAAGCGCCTGTTCGGAGGAATACGGACGCGGCGTTAACGGATGCGGTAAACCATTCCTGCTAAGCGCGAGGATCGTGGAGGCGGGACATTGGGCGCGTCGAGCGGGAAATATGATGGGCTGATCGCGCCGCTGCTGACCCTGATCGGTCTGGCGATGCTCGGTGCGGCGCTGGTCATTGCCTCGCTGGTGTATCGCGTCGATCGCAATGCGTCCGGGACGGCACGGGCGATGGTTTCAGGTGCGCTCAAGCGCGAAACGCGCAGTCTCGGCGACATCACTTCCTCGACCGCGCATTGGGACGATGCGGTCGATCACTTGTACGGCAAGGTCGATCCGGAGTGGGCCCGCACCAACCTCTCCTATCCGATGCACAGCTACATCATCGACGCGCAGGGCAAGGACCTTTGGTCGGCCGCACCCGGCGGCAAACGACAGGCGCCGCCGCTTGCCCGTGCGATCGGCGGCAGTCTCGCGACTCTGCTGGCACGCCTTCCGCATGACCAGCGCGCCGCGGAGCGGCTGTCCACGGGCGTCGCGTTTCCCGTCCGGTTCCAGGGCAGGCCAGCAGTGATCGCGAGCATGGCGATCCTGCCGCTGCTGCGGCCCAAGCAGGTCGGCCGGCTGCGCTATTTCGTGCTGGTACGCGAGCTCGACATGCGGGTGCTGTCGGCGTGGCGCGACGCCTATGGGCTCGCTGCCATCGGCTGGTCGCCGCTGGCGGGCGATGCTTCCAATCGCCTCGAAGTGCGGGACCCGGCCGGCGCGTCGCTTGGAACGATCGCCTGGCCGCTGCCCACCGCCGGGCAGGATGCCTTGCGGGGCGTAGCACCGATCCTGCTCATCGCCGGTGGCGGTTTTGTGCTGACCGCCATTTGGCTGCTGCGCCTGATCCTTCGCTCGCGCCGAAGCCTCGAAGCGAGCATGCGCGCGGCGCAGGGAGCGGCCGGCCGTGCCGAGCGGAGCGCGGCCGAAGCGGCGCATGCGCTCGGCGAGGCCGAGAAGGCACGCGTCCGCGCCGATCAACTCGCCGCACACGCGCTCGAAGACCGCGCGCGCCACGAAGCGCAGTTGCGCGAGAGTCAGCGCCATGTCGCGGAGGAACTGCGCCAGTCGCTGGCCAGCCTGGTCGTCGATCTGCTCGAGTCTGCCGGCGCCCTGGAGCAGAGCGCGGAGACGATGCTATCCGTGGTCGCCAGCCAACAGGCCAAGGCCGGCACGATCCGCGACCGCTCGCACGAGGCACGGCGCGCGACGCAGGCCATTTCGGACACGCTCGCGGCGCTGTCGACGTCAATTGCCGAGATCGGCACCGCAGCCGAGCGCACGCACGTCGCCGCGAACGACGCCAGCCTGCAATCGGCGCGCGCCCGCGGCACCAACAGCAATCTGATCCATAACGTCGATCTCATCAGCGAAGCCGCCGATCGCATCGCGGAAGTGACGAGCCAGACGAAAATGCTCGCGCTCAACGCCACCATCGAAGCCGCGCGCGCTGGCGAGGCCGGTCGCGGTTTCGCCGTCGTCGCCTGCGAAGTGAAGGGGCTCGCCAAGCAGGTTGACGACACGACCTCGGCGATCAAGGGACGCGTCGACGGCGTGTTCTCGGCGGTGCGCGAGACGGTGGCGCTGGTCGACCAGGTCGACGGCGTCATGACCGTGCTGCTCGAAGCCGCGGCGAAGGCCGCCGCCGCGGCACAGCAGCAGAGCGAGGCAGTCGGCACGATCGCGCGCAGCTCGATCGGCATATCCGACAATGCCCGGACCTCGGACGAGGCGATCGCGGCTGTATCCGCGGCGCTGGACCAGGTGGCGGACTCCGCTGCTGCCACGCGCGCGATCGGATCAGCGGTGCGCCAGCACGTCCGGAACCTCGATGCGCGCTTTGCCGCCCTGGTGAACCGGCTGGAAGCTACGGCCTGAGACCGCTCCGGTGCGGGCTATGACGAAGACAGCCAGCGGGGCTCGCCCGCCAGCACCTCGGCGACGGCGCGCAAGACGTCGCGGCGTATCTGCACCCACAAATGGCTGCTGCGGACTTCGATCGCGCGTCCATTGGCGTCGCGGCAGTTGAGGCCGTTGACCAGCCCGTCGCTGCGGCTCCAGATCGCCGTCGACGGCACCGGCAACGACTGCGCTGCTTCGGCCATCCAGGCGCGCGCGGAGGGAGTCTCGACGCGCTCGCCGCTCACCAGCTCATAGGCGCGCCACACATTGGTCGCGCGCGCCGGTCCGGCGAAGGGCGAGCTGATCGTGATCACTTCGCGCACCAGCTCGGGCCGCCGATGCGCAACGATCCGCGCCATGATCCCGCCCAGGCTGATGCCGACCAACGTGACGGGTTCGCCGGCGGCGGCATGGACCGCCTCGATCCGCGCGATCAGCCGCTCGGCGTCGCGTCCAATCGTTCGCGGGCCGAAGTTGTGGCCGAGCTTCCAGGGCAAGGCGCGATAGCCAAGCCGCGTCAGCAGCCGGCGCAGCACGATGTTCGACGCATCGCCGTTGGTCAGTCCGGGCAGCACCAGCACCGGGCGGCCATCGCCCTTCGGCAACTGCCCGAGGCTGGGAAGCGAAAGTCCGAGTTCGGCAAGACCGACCAGCGCGCGCGGCACCTCGGCGGCCCAGGCGAGCCCGGAGGGCGGACGCTCGGGATCGGTCGCGGTCAGAGCCATTCCATCACCGTGCCGGGGAAAGGAGTCCATCGGCCCATCTTCACGCCCGCGCTACGCAATGCGGCGCCGGTCCAGGCGTTGCAGGTGTTGATCGCGCTATAGATGCCGCGGCCGGCATAGAATGCGTCGTTGCGGCCATAGCCGTGGATCGGCGCGATCGCCTCGGGAGCTGTGGCGAAGGTCTCGCGCACGAACGCGGCGAGGCGGCGATATTCGTCAGGGCGCAACAGGATGGCGCGACGGTGCGCATCGACGCCGGGTTCGGGCACATGTTCGACGTGCACCACGGTGTCGGCGCTTCCGATTGCGGCGCGCAACACGGTGCCCGGCCGCACGTCCGACCAGCGCGGCGTGAGCACATAGAAGCCGCGGTCGCCCCAGCCGAACACGACGTGGTCGAGCCCGGCATAGCGTGGATCGGCGAGCGCGTCGGAGCGGAGCAGGTCACGGAAGTCGACGCCCGCGGCCGCCACCGGCAGCACCAGCCCGGTATGGATGCCATTGTCCTCGACATAGATGCGCACTCCCTCTGCGGGCGGATGCCATTCCCCGTTTGCAGGCAGCGCACCGCCGGCGAATCCGGCGAGCGCATAGACGGCGATCAGTGCAACGAGTGCGAGCGCCGCGCGGCCGCTCCAGCGCAGCGCAGTAAGTATCATCGACCACCAGTCCATGGTAGAAATCGGCCATGGCGAACCAAACGCATGTGCTGGCTGAACCTCCGCCGAACGCCGCGCCCGATTGGACGATAGCGCAGAACTGGAGCGCGTACAGTGCCGAGGACCATGCGACCTGGGACCGGCTGTTCGCGCGCCAGGCGAAGCTGCTGCCGGGGCGGGCTTCGGAAGCCTATCTCAAGGGACTGCACGCGCTGCGGCTGTCCGAACGCGGCATCCCCAATTTCGAGGAACTGTCCGACCGGCTAATGAAGCTGACCGGCTGGCGCGTCGTTGCCGTGCCCGGGCTCGTGCCCGACGATGTCTTCTTCGAGCATATGGCGAACCGCCGCTTCGTCGCCGGCAATTTCATCCGGCGGCCCGACCAGCTCGACTATATCCAGGAACCGGACGTATTCCACGACGTGTTCGGGCATGTGCCGATGCTCGCGGATCCGCGTTTCGCCGACTATCTCGAAGCCTATGGCCGCGGCGGGCTCCGTGCGCTGGGACTGGGCGCGCTCAAGCAGCTCGCGCGGCTCTATTGGTACACGGTCGAATTCGGACTGATCGCCGAGCCCGAGGGCCTGCGCATCTATGGCGCCGGGATCGTATCGAGCTTCTCGGAAACCGTGTTCGCGCTCGAGGATCCGAGTCCCGACCGCATTGCCTTCGATCTCAAGCGTGTGATGCGCACCGAATATCGCATCGACGATTTCCAGCAGAACTACTTCGTGATCCCGAGCCTCGACGAGCTGCTGCGCGTGACGCTCGAGACCGACTTCGCGCCGCTCTATACCGAGTTGCTCGCACTGCCGGACATCGCGGTCGCCGCGATCGTGCCCGGCGACGATGTGCTCACGCGCGGTACCCAGGCCTATGCCAAGACCAGAGCGTCGGCCTAGCGCCCGCTACCAGCTCCCGAAACCGGGCGCTTCGCCGCGACCGCCCTTGCGGCGGCGGACGCGATCGGCGCCGTAGCGGATGCGCTTGCGCAGGCGGAGCACTGGCCAGTCGCCGGTGTTGTGCTGCTCCTGAAGCAACAGTCCGTGGCGGCGATAGGCACGGATCACATTGTCGGCCTGACGATCGAGCAGCCCGGCAAGCAGCAGCATGCCGCCCTCGGCGAGCGCCTCGGCGATCGTCGGAGCCAGTTCGATCAGCGGGCCGGCCAGGATATTCGCGACGATCAGGTCATAGGGCGCGCGGCGGATCAGCAGCCGATGGTCGAGCCCCGCCGCCGCGACCAGTGTCACGGCGCCGGGGCCTTCGCCGACCGGCACGGCGTTGGCCTCCGCATTCTCCCGGCAGATCGCGACCGCCGCAGGATCGATGTCCGACGCCGTCGCTTCGGCGCGAGGCCAAAGGTGGAGCGCGGCGAATGCGAGCAGTCCAGTGCCCGAGCCCAGATCGAGCAGATTATGCACCGTCACGCCCTGGTGCTTGAGCCGGTCGAGCATCGTCAGGCAGCCCGCGGTGGTCTCGTGATGGCCCGTGCCGAACGCACGGCTCGCTTCGATGCGGATCGGGTGCGCGCCCTCGGGGATCGCGCCGGCGTTGCTCGCGGTATGGACATAGAAGCGTCCGGCATGCACCGGCGCGAGTCCAGCCTGGCTCAGCGTCACCCAGTCCGAATCGCGGATCCGCTCGGCGCGCAGGCGCAGGCCCGCCGCGCTCGGCACCAGCGCCTGCACTGCCGCGATCGCCGCGCTGTTGGGCTTGCTTTCGAAATAGACGTCGAGCTGCCAGCTATCGGGATCATCTCCATCGCGCTCGCTCGTCATCAGGGTCGGCAGCGGATCGAGCCCGGTAGGATTTTCGACGTCGAATTCGATGTGCTCGGCTTCCGCGCGCGTGCAGGGCAGAGTGACTTTCCAGCTGGCCATATCAGCAGATGTTCTCCGTCGGTACGAAAGGATGAGCAATATCAGCGGACATAGCTGGCACCGTTGATGTCGAGCACTGCGCCGGTCATCGACGGCGGCGCCTCGAGCGCACAAAAGCGCGCGAGCGTCGCAACTTCCTCCGGATCGGCGACTCGCCCCAGCGGGATGTCGGCGAGCAGCGCATCGCCGCCCCGGCTCGCGAGATAGTCGTCGGCCATTCCGGTCATGGTGAAGCCGGGGCAGATCGCGAAGGCAAAGATCCGCTCGCGCGCATAGCCCCGCGCAATCGACTTGGTCATGCCGATCATCCCGGCCTTGCTTGCGGCATAATGCCAGTGTGCCGGGCTGTCGCCGCGATAGGCGGCGCGGCTCGCGATATTGACGACGCGTCCGCTGCGACCGGCGACTTGCCAATGGCGTATCGCGAGGCGGCAGAGCTCGGCGGCGGCGGTCAAGTTGACGCGCATCGTCCGCTCCCATGCATCGACCCAGGCATCATCGTCCAGATCGAGAGGGGCAGCTTCGAAGATGCCCGCGTTGTTGATCAGCACGTCGATACGGCCGTCGAGCCCCTCGAGCGCTGTGCTCCACAGTGCGCGCGGGGCGTGCGGGTCGGCAAAGTCGGCGGTGATTCCGCTGCGCGTCCCATGGCCGGCCAGCCGCACTTCGGGCGTGTCGAGCGCAGTGGCGATAGCCGCGCCGATTCCGCGGCTGCTTCCGGTCAGTAGAACGTTCGTCGTCACGAATCCGCCCTAAGGCCAACGCGTGCCGAGGGGAAGCTTCGAATGCAGAGTATGGAATTCGCTGCCCTTGTCGGCGCAGCAAAATCAATAGTCGGTTTTCGCGGCGCGGTTAGCCTCCGACTGCTACCGCATAGGTTTCCGCGGCGTCTCTCAACTTTGTCAAACGGTCGTCGACCTCCCCGAAATCTTGCTGCAGCGCGTCGATTTCGGTGGTCACCGATTTGGTGTCCTCGCGGATGGCGCCGATGGTGGCGGACATCGAGTCGGCGGCGAGCGCGGTTTCGTCGACGGCGGCAGTGATCGCGGTGACGGTCTGCGCCTGGACTTCCATTGCGCTGCGGATGCGGTT